>Ga0247611_10000067_pt1 | contig 192598 bp, 155 predicted proteins | sample 177DNAGHGhighgp2_FD_192422 | JGI IMG/M metagenome (GOLD analysis project Ga0247611, IMG submission 192422) | Sheep rumen microbial communities from Palmerston North, Manawatu-Wanganui, New Zealand - 1770 DNA GHGhigh gp2 | ecosystem: Host-associated > Mammals > Digestive system > Stomach >... | reverse complement strand
AAGGGGCAGAGCCCCGACGAGCGTTTCAAGCGGCAGATTAGGTGACTTTTGTGCCGATTTCAATAATATTGCATTTTTTGACGAAAATCTTCATCAAAATACTTGCACAATTACTTAGGAAGCGAATAGCTGACGCACTCTTAAAAAACTACGGATTTTTCTGAGGGCTTCCGCGCACTTAACCATCCACGAATTAAACGAATTAAACGAAGGCTGGCGCAATTGTTTTTATTTTATCGGCGAATTAAACTAATTTCTGTTGTTCAGTGCGGTAGCAACTGAGGGTGTGTCATAAATGTTCGCCCGAAATAATAACCGCTCTAACGAGCGGGAAATTAAAACAAATTTTGTATTAAAATTATAATAATTAAATTTTTATATCAATTTTTCAATTAATTTGTATAAATTTCCCGTGCGTAGCACGGTTAAATATTGCGACGTTGAATTATGACACAGCCACCCAGGGGGCGTTGATGCTACCAACGGCTTTGATGAGGCATTGCATCATACTCCTCCGCCCTTACGGGCACCTCCCCTAGCTTAGGGGAGGAGTTGGCATCCGCGCTCGGGGAGACGCAAGATTTTGTGTCTCTACTTTTTTCAAACAACTAGTACAACAATGAGCAACAACTCTTACAACTTTATTTAAAAGTCTGAATTTTGCACAATAGTATCGATGATTATCTACTTGTGCAAGTTTTAGCCCAGTTTTCATGCCTCACGAAGCACATGTTTATGCCTCGAATCCATTTTTTCTTGGTTATCGCCTTAAAGTGGATTTTTTTTTCGTAATTTTGCGCTGTTTCAATGCCGAGGCCCGCTCAAGGGTGGGTATGGAGCATTAGGGACAGACATTTTAGCTAACGGCGTTTACTTGACGCTTTGTGTTTGACATCCAAGAATCTGGCAGTTCTTACAGTCATCAAACACATAGCAACAGTTGACGCCCATTGGATGTGTATTGTCCGCCAACTTTGGCGAGCAAGTACATATCGGCGTGGGCTTCGGCGTTGCTCGTTCAGATGACTGGGGCCATGCCAGAGCCTTTGGATGTGGGACGGGTGACAGGAAGAACTTCCCACGTCGTTTCATTATTTATATTTACCTGCTTGAATTCGGGATGTTATAGAGCAAAAAAACATTATTACTCATGAGAAAACTAACAATTCTAGTGATGATGGTGCTTTTCGGCATCTCGACCTCTTTTGCCTACAGCTTTTACAAAGACGGCATCTATTACAACAAGAGCGGATCGACTGCAATTGTAACGTACGCAACAACAAACTACAACTCCTACTCTGGTGCAGTAACTATTCCTTCAACGGTAACATATAGTGGAACGACCTACAACGTCACAGGCATTGGCGAAAAAGCATTTTATGGAAGTACTAACTTGACCAGCGTTACCATCCCATCATCCATTACCTCCATGGGCCAATATGCGTTCTTATCATGCAGCGGGCTAACCAAAGTCAACATCACAGATTTGGCAAAATGGTGCAAAATCTCGTTTACCAGTGAGTCCTCCAATCCTATTTATTACGCAAAACATTTATATTTAAATGACGTCGAGATTACAGACCTTGTAATCCCCAGTTCAGTCACCTCCATCAGCAATTTTGCGTTTTATAACTGCAAAAGCTTTACTAGCATCACTATCCCTAACTCCGTAAGAACCATTGGTGACTTTGCGTTCCAGTACTGCTATAACGGCAATGATCAAACGAACACAATGTCTATTACAATTCCTAACTCCGTTACCTCCATTGGCAAATATGCCTTCCATGCCTGTAACCAGATGACAAGCTTGTCCATAGGCAACTCTGTCACCTCTATCGGCGAGCATGCGTTCACTTGGAGTGCGAGACTTTCCAGTATTGTGGTGTCGAGCGGCAATACAGTCTATGATTCCCGCGAAGGCTGCAACGCCATCATTGAGACGGCATCTAACAAACTTTTATTTGGTTGCATGAATACCATCATTCCCAATACTGTTACAGCCATTGGAAACTACGCGTTTTACTACAGTTTAAATCTAACCAGTATTACCATTCCTAACTCCGTCACTTCTATTGGCGACAATGCTTTCACTACCTGCACCCAACTGACCAACGCCACCATCGGCAATTCAGTCAAGACCATTGGTGCCAATGTGTTCCGTAGCTGCACCAAGCTGGCTAGTGTCACCATTGGCAGCGCCGTTACCACCATTGGCGACAATACTTTCAATGGCTGCAGCGCTTTGGCTAGCGTCACCTGCTTGGCCACAACGCCGCCGACCATCAAAGAATATACGTTTAATCCTTATCCCGATATGCTCTATGTGCCCATGGAATCGGTTGATGCCTATAACACTGCCCTGTATTGGAGGAGCTTCGGGAACATCTCGGGCATTGTGCCTGGGTATAACACTTTTGTAGTGGATGGCATCTATTATAGCTCCATGAACGGGAATACGGCAAAGGTCATTGCCAATGAGAACGTCGAGGGCTATTACACGGGCAACGTGGTGATCCCCTCGACGGTGACCTATCAGGGAACGACCTTTGATGTCGTGGCGATCGATGACAATGCCTTTGACGGTTGCTATGACTTGGCCAGCGTGGTCATTGGCGAGAATGTGACGGCCATTGGCGAACAGGCCTTCCAGGGCTGCGTGGGCCTAACGAGTGTGACCATCGGCAGCAACGTTGCCAGCATCGCATCCAAGGCGTTCAACTACTGCAATGCGCTGACGACAGTGACCTGCCTCGGCACAGTGCCCCCGGTAATGGCCAGCAGCGACTGCTTCTCAAATGTTGCCTATAACCGCGCTAAGCTGATGGTTCCTCGCGACTACATCGAGGACTATCAGGCAACCGACTATTGGTACCGCTTTGCCACCATCGAGGGTACCGGCAACGCTAGCGCCGGCATGGGCGACGTGAACGGCGACGGCAGGATCACTATCGGCGACGTGACGACGCTCATCGACCTGCTGTTGACTGGTTCAGACTATAATGAATATGGCGACTTGAACAGCAATGGCCATCTCGACATCGGTGACGTGACGAGCCTGATTGACTATCTGCTCAGAGGCGACAATTAATCAGGTAGGTTTGAATTAGAACGTTGATTATCAACATATTGCTTTGTAGAGACGCAAAATTTTGCGTCTCTACTTTGGTTTGGATACATCATGAGGGCGGCCTTGAGGTTGGGGGCCGTGGGAGGTTATTGATTCAGGATGAGGTCGATGAGGTCGGAGATGTCATCGATGGCGACCTTGCCGTCGGCGTTCACGTCGGGGGCGGTGTTGCTGTGAAAGCCGCTCAAGAGGATGTCGATGAGCGTGATCACATCGTCAATATTGACCTGGTCGTCACCGTCCACGTCGCCTTTTAATCGGGGTTTCATGATGGTGACATGCTGGGTGGCGGTAATGCCATTGCAGGTCGCATAGAGATTGCCCGAGGCAGGCTGGGAAGCCGCATGGAACGTGCCGTTAGCGTCAAAGGTGCCCACCTGGGTATCGCAGGAGAAGGTGCAACCTTGCATGTCACGCGACCTGAGCACTCCATACCGGTTGTAGCCCCACACACCGAAAGATGCTGTCGTGGAAGTGAGCAGGCTATAGCAGCCTGGCTCAAAACCGATGACACTGATCTGGTCATCGTCGGGGGCAGTTGAAACCAACAGACAACCGTTGCCCACAGGCCGCACATCACCGTCGCTGGGGTCGTTGATGACCTCATCATTGACGACCATGCACGACGAGCCGCCACCATCCAGGTTCATGGCATTGACTGCCCCAAGGGCAAGGAAGATGCCCATCATGTCCTTGAGCGTGGCCCCCACCGAGATGTCTTGGCGTCCGTCCACAACAACGAAGTAAAGGCGGGTACTGTCGGCATTGAAACCGACGGCCGTGCGCGGATGCAGTTCCTCCCAGTCTTGCACCAACACACCATTCTGCATGATGATGTCGTTGCTGCCACCGATGAGCTGATGAATCTCCACATCGCCCGGCTCATTGTTGAACGTGAGCCTGAAACTGATGTTGAGCAAGTCGCCAGCGGTGATAGAGGCGGCATGGTCGGCAAATGAGCCCTTGAGCCACAGGATGGCCTTGCCATCGGGTATCGTTGTCAAGCCCTGTGCATCAAACACCGACTCGACTACACATGGCTCAGTGCCGTTAGGCTTCCACAGAAATTTCCCGCGAGCAGGCCTCAGCAGCACCATCTTACCCGTTGAAGAGCCAAAGTAAGTCCAACGGCCAAAGGCATTAGTAAAGAGAATGGACTGGTCGGCAGCAATGTCCTCTACATAATAGCGCAGACGGTTCACGAGGTTGAGCGGGAACGAGTCCTGGCCACAAGTGACCTGCCCCGAGAAGCGCAAGCGGTCGATATAAGGCCGGCGATTGCGATCCATCACAAAACAGGCACAGTTGTGGGTGCTTTCCAGCATTTCGCCCTCGCTCACCTGTCCGCTCAACGGAATACCAATCTCGGAGAGGACTGATGTTATGAAGAAGTCGCCATTGACAGCTGCCACCACCTCATGCCCCGGGCGCGTGTTGCTCGTCGCCATGTGGGGAGGGGTTTCCACACCCCACGAGTAGCCGCCACCCATGCAGGTTTCAAGCACCATGTGGGGGTTGGTGAGGTCCATCTCGGTGACGCTCACCTTGAGCGGCAAGGCAGGAATGTCAAACTTGGCCGATGTCACGCCCGGTCCAACCAAATGGGGGTAGATGAGCGTGTCCACGTCATAGGCATGGCCGCTGATAACCCACTGGTCGCGGGCAGTACCCGTGGAAAAGCCCAGAGATACCGCCAGCAGCACAGTCAGTAGAAAATGTATTCTCATTAACTCAGAATGATATCAATCACCATATTAATGTCAGTGATATTGACCTCGCCGTCGCCATTCACATCACCTGCAGGAGAAACCGCCCCTGACAGGATCAGGTCGATGATGCTGCTCACGTCAGAGATGTTCACCTCGCCGTCACCATTCACATCACCCAAAACGGGTTGCGGTCCATCGGGCGGCATGGCGGCATAAACCAACTCCATGCCCGGAATCTGGAGGCTATATTGCTCCCCCACCGTGGGAGAGGCATAGGTGATGTAGTAATAGACCAGATGCAGCGGAAAACTGCCCAAATCGGCCGCATTGCACACATCGGTCACAGGGGCGTCGATGACGACCTCGCCCTGTACTACGTCGGGCACAGCATACTCGACCGTGTTGCGCTCGCCATAGGCATTGCCGATGAGCATCTTCACCGTCTTGAGCTGCAAAGCGCCTGGTACGATGCGCAGGCGCAACGTGTCGGGGAGACCCCAGATTTGCACGGCCTTGGTAATCTTGATATAAGGGTTGCGGGAAGACGAACCCGTGAAGTCAATCTGCAAGCCATTGTCAAGGGCGGTCACCATGCGGTCTTTACCGCCGCTCTGGGTGACCTCCCACGTAAAAGGGTCGATGGAAGCGTTCTCTACAGTGGTGATGCGCCCCTTGGGATTCTCAACACTCACCAGCAGCGAGTCGGCCAACAGGGGATGTGCCGAACCGACAAACGCCTGCCCGTCGGCCACCGCGGTGATGATGCCGCGCTCGTTAACCGTGCAGACCGTCTCATCGGTCGAATACCACTCCACGACCGAGGGATCCACCTGGTCCATGCCGTAACCGCTGATGCCGTTGATGTTGATGCCATAAGGGTGAAACTGGTCGATGACCACACTGTCGCTCACCAGACGCCACTGCGCCTCCATGACGGTGACGGGCTGCGAGGTGGTGATGTCACCATAGGAGGCATAGAGGTAGCCCGAAGCGGGCTGGGAGGCCGCATGAAACGTGCCGTCGGCGTCAAAGGTACCCACCTGGGGGTCACACGAGAAGGTGCAGCCCTGCAGGTCGCGCGTCTTGAGCACTCCATACTGGTTATAGCCCCACATGCCGAACGACGTGGTGGCCGAAATCGACAGGTTGTAACAACGCGGCTCAAAATTGATGATGCCGATCTCATCGTCGACAGGAGCCGTTGCAACCAATAGACAACCATTGCCCACGGCGCGCACGGGGCCATCGCTGGGATGGTTGATGACCTCATCGTTCACCACCATGCATGACGAGCCGCCACCGTCAAGATTCACGGCATTGACGGCCCCCAGGGCATCAAAAATGCCTTTCATCTCAAGCAGGGTCACGCCCACCGATGTCATGTGGCGGCCATCCACCACGACAAAGTAGAGGCGGGTGCTGTCGGCATTGAAGCCGATGGCTGTGCGGGGATGGCGCTCGGCCCAATCCTCCATGAACTGCCCGTTCTGCATGATGATGTGGTTGCTGCCACCGATGAGCTGATTGATGGCCACATCGGCGGGGCCACTGTTGAGAGTGAGCTTGAAACTGATGGAGAGTTCATCGCCCACATTCATCGAGGCTACCTGGTTGGCATAGGTGCCCTTGAGCCACAGGATGGCCTTGCCATCGGGGATGGTGGTCGAGCCCTGGGCATCAAAAATCGACTCGATGACGCACCGCTCCACGCCGTTGCAGTTCCACGTGAAGGCGCCGTCGGCAGGACGCAGCAGCACCATCTTGCCGTCAGATGAGCCGTCATAGGTCACGGGGCCATAGCTGCGGGTGAAGAGGATGGACTGATTGGCAGCGATGCCCTCATAGGCATAGCGCATGCGGTTTACCAGGTTCAAGGCAAACGATTGCTCGCCACAGGTCACACGACCAGTGAAGGTCAACCGGTCCATGTAAGGGCGGTTATTATCGTCTAGCACCAGACAGGCGCGGTTGTGACTGCTGAGCACCAACTCGCCCCCACGCACCTGTCCGCTCAAGGGCAGTCCCACCTCGTTGGTGGGCGAGGTCATGAAGAAGTCGCCATTGACCGCCGCCACCACCTCATGGCCCGGGCGCGTGTTGCGCGTAGCCATGTTGACAGGAGTCTCGGTACCCACCGATTTCTCGGCGCCCAAGCAAGTTTCCATCACGATGTAGGGGTTGGTCAGGTCCATCTCGGTCACGCTCACCTTGAGCGGCAGCGCCGGGATGTCAAACTTGGCGGCAGTAACGCCCGGTCCCACCAGATGGGGGAAGATGAGCGTATCGACCTCGTAGGCCTTATCGCCGATGATCCACTGGTCACGGGCAGCACCAGTTGCACACCCGATGACTAGTGATAAGAGGACAGCAATGAAAAAACGCTTGTTCATGATTTTAATATCATGTCAATTACGAAATTGATATCGGTGATGTTGATCTCGCCATCGTCGTTCACGTCACCCGAATCGGTAACCTTACCAGACAGAATCAGGTCGATGATGTCGCTGATGTCAGAGATATTCACCTCGCCGTCACCATTCACGTCGCCGGGTACTGGCGGTTCGTCAGTGCTCACATTGCGGCCGATTTTATAAACCGCCATGCCGTTGTAAGCCTTGAAAGTAAACAGGGTTACTTCTTCAAATCCCTCATCGTCAACGCCATACTCCACGGCGAAGCTGTGCACGCGCAAGCCGCTGTCATTCACCTTGCCCAGGCTGTCGGCGGGAATTTTCCAATATTTGGTCATACCAGCCAGGGATTGTCCCTCACCCAATTCACAGATGTTGGCCTGGCAGCCGTAACCGTTGCCGTTCATGTCGGCGATGACATAAACAAAGAAGTCGCGGTCATCGAGCTTGAACTCAACGCAACCATTGGGAGTGGCTTTAGGCCACAGTTCGGGATCCACATCCTCAAACGAGTCAATGACCGAGCCCGAGAAGTCATAAATCACCGGCGCAGTGTCAAAGCAGTCAATATAGAACATCTCACCGCTGTAACGTGATTCCTCGTCGGGACCCTCAATCATCTTGATGACCGGAGCCAGCGAGAAACCCGTCTTAGTCTCAGGGTAAAAATTGATGATGTCCATATAGGGGTCGCCGTCAAAGCCGCCCTCCCAGTCACCGCCCTGGTCGGCATGCATGCGGTACAAGGTGGGGAAACCGGGATCGGCTGTAGAGCCCGCTACGGTCATGATGTTGCACTCGGCCTGCTCAAGCGTGAGGTCACCGATGACATCCAGGTAGTCGGTGCGCTGCGGAGCATCGCCCTTATCCATTTCAACGACAAGGGTGAGTTCGCCTGTCTCGGTATCAACCAGATAGACAGGGATATACTGCTGTGCGGTAGAGGTCATGGGAGCGACCCAAATGTGGTGGAAGCTGTCCTTACCGATGCTTGCCACACCCAAGAAGCGACCGTAAGGCGCACCATCAAGCGTAAGGGGCAAATCTTCCAATTCTGTGCCATCGGCAGCTGAAAAACGGTGAATTACCGACTGTGAGATCGTGTCGGTGCCAATGATGACGGCGCGCTCCTCGCTGCGGGCCACATAGATGATGCCCTGGTCCATCGTTGCCGTGCGGGCGCGCTGGTTACAAATGGGGCTATTGGTATAAGCAGCAGGAGTGTGCACGCGGTCAAAAATCCACTGGTTGACAATCTTGATGCCATTCACCTCGGGATAGGTCTGGCCATCGGTTACGGCCCATGCACTGAGTGCAGCCGTCAGTAATGTAATGAATAAGAGTAATGATTTTTTCATCGTTGGAATCAATTAAGAGTTAATTATGTAATCGGTTGGTAACAAGCAGCGGATTGTCGCGGATGTGAGTCACACTCCGGGCAATCCGCTGCCTTAGCTATATGATCGTCACTCTAGACGAAATAATGCTATCCTCTCAAGATGGCATCGATAACGGCATTGATATCGGTGATGTTGATTTCACCGTCACCATTCACGTCACTCATGGGCGAATAGTTTCCTGACAGAATCACATCGATGATATCGCTCACGTCAGAGATATTGACCTCGCCGTCGCCGTTCACGTCGCCAGGCACTGGGGGTTGTTCACCGCCCACGTTAGAGCCGATTTTATACACAGCCATGCCATTGTAGCACTTGAAGATGAACAAGGTCACCTCCTCGTTGCCCTCGGCATCGACGCCATATTCCACGTTCATGCTCTGCACGCGTGTTCCGCCATCGCTCACTGTACCCAGCTCATCGGGCACCATCCAGTAGCGCTGCATTCCGGCCATCGTCATGCCCTCGCTCAACTCGCAGATGTAGACTTGGCAAGCCTTGTTTACCATTGTCGCCTCGTCAACGCCAGTATATTGGGCAGCTACATAGACGATAAAGTTGCGTCCATCAAGCGTGAACTCGCACACACCGTTGGCACCAACATCCATGGGCAAGCATTCGGGATCAACCTCCTCAAAGCTTTCCACCAGAGTACCTGTCACGTCATACAGGATGGGCGAAGAAGAAAAACCATCAATGTAGAACAGTTCACCACTGTAGCGGTTATCCTCGTCCTCGCCAAGGACCATCTTGGCCACGGGAGCATAGCCCCATTGAGTTACAGTCTCGGGGTAAAAATCGATGATGGCCAGGTAAGGATCACCATCAAAGCCACCTTCCCAATCGCCACCCTGATCGGCGTGCCAGCGATAGATATACTCTGAGCTAGCACCCACTGACATGATGTTGCACTCGGCCTCCTCGAGCGTGAGGTCACCCATCACGTCGATATAGTCGCAACGCTGCAAGGCATCGCCCTTGTCAAGCTCGGCAACAAATGTCAGTTCACCCGTTTCCTTATCTACCAGATAAACTGGCTGAACCGTTGCCAGGTTGCTGGAGAATGGAGCCATGTACAGGTGCCCAAAGTTGTCAACACCCACGGTATTGCTGCTCAGGGTCGCACCGCCATAAATATTGCCATCGAGCGTCAACTGCAGTTCCTTGACCAACTCGCCATTAGTAGCGTCCACTTTGTAAATCACACTCTGGCTCAAGGTGTCGGTACCTTGAATCACGGTATTGGCGTTAGAGCGCGCAATGTAGATAAAGCCGTCGTTCATCACCGCTGTGCGGGCACTGGTATTGCAATAGGGACGGTTAGACCACACATCTGCAGTGTGGGCGCGGTCCTGAATCCACATGTTCTTGATACCAATGCCGTTAACCCGCTCATAATTCACCCCATCGGTCACGGCCCAAGCCGATGCCACAGCCGAAGCCACAAGCAAAGAAAAAAGTGATAATTTCTTCATAATCAGTTAGTTATTGGTTAATAAATATTGTTTCTATCTTCTATTCAATAATCAACTAGCAAAGTTAATTAATTATTTGAGACTTTCAAAAGCCGATGGGACATAATTTCAATAAAACCATCAAGCCCAAGTTGTAGGATTCTTTCATTGTCTCACAACAAGCGCCTAATCGCTACTGCCGCCGATAACCCAACCGCTCGTCCATCCAGGCGATGCGGTCATGGATCCACTGCTTGAGATAAGCGACCTCGTCGTTAAAATCCTTGGCAATGTAATAGTTGGGCCACACATACTCGCCCCAACGGGGCCATGCCTGGCTGTTGCGCTGCTCGGCGCCGCATGAGGTGAGTTCGGTCGCCAGCGAGTCGATGACAGCCATCACACGCTCCTCGGTCAGGTTGGTGTTGCGGTACTGCGCCCAACGTGCCTTGAGCTGCTCCACGTAGGCCTTGTCGCCATTGAGCCTGTACCACCAGAAGGGGATCAGCAGGTCCTCGTTCTGGTCACGCATCAGGTCGTTGCTCTGGTAAATCCACGTGTCGGTGCGCCAGCCGTCACGTATCTTGCAGTTGCCATAGGCAATGTTCATGTCCCACACCACCATCTTGAAGCGCCCGTCACCACTATCACGGCGCTTGTAGAACTTGCCGCTCTTGCGATAGCCGTCGATATTGTGCCCCAATTCCATGGCGAGCTGATAGTCGATGAACGAGGTCACATCGATGTACTTGCGATAGCCTGTTTGGGGGTCGCTGCACTGCGGTGACGCCATCACACGCTCCATCTCGTCGATGAGAGTGGTGATATAGGCGATTTGAGGGGCTTTCATCTTCTCTAGCTCAGGTGACTTGAACTGGAAATGCACAAACCGGTCAGTTATAGGCCTTCCCAACGAGTCCACCGGATGGTACTTGGAAACATAGTTCACGTCGTCGTCATAGTCCACCTCGACCAGGTAGTCGCCCGTCAACGCGTCACCCGATGTCCCTGGCTTGGCCAGATTGAGGCGATGTTTCCCCTTGGAGACCACCTCGCACAAGATATATACCCCATAATAGGTGCCGTCGAGGAAGAGCTCGCAATAGCGTCCCTGGGGCACATATTCCATCCACGGGCGAGCCAACTCAAAGGCGAGCAGGTCACGCATCATGCTCTTGTCGGAGTAAGGGGCCAGCAAGGCCCAGTTGTTGTCCTTGCCAAGCCCCAAAATCTCCACTTTCTTCTTTTTAGAGCTCTTTTTCAAGGGCTTTTCCAGCGTGCGGAATGAATAAGGCTTCTTGTCGCTGGCATTGAGGGAGGAATTACCACGATAACGCAAGGCAATGGGGCCCTCATAATCAACGCTCTGACCAGGATGGGCCACCGTATCGGCATAATTGAGGTTGCCCTTACCGTTATAGATGATTTTCATGTGAGCAGGGATGCGCTCAAAGCGGTCAACCGTCACACCGTCCACCTCAACCCACACGATGGGCAGGTTGGTCGAGTCCAGCGCCACATTAGCGTTGTCGGGCGGGAAATTGTTCTTGTTGGGCTGCCGGTCACATGAAGCAACCAGCATCAACAAGACCACTGCCATGAAAAACATCTGTTTCATATTCCTGAGATTATTCAATTAGACAAAATCACGTCGATGACGGCATTAATATCGGTGATGTTCACCTCGCCGTCGCCGTTCACATCTCCTTCAGCCGAAATCTGTCCTGACAGAATCAGGTCGATGATGCCGCTCACGTCAGAGATGTTCACCTCGCCGTCACCGTTCACGTCACACTCGATGGCATCACGATAGACAAACGTGCGGATGTCGCAATAGTCGGTAAATTGTGGTGTTGTGCCGGTAGTCAGCGTGCGGTAAGCATAGCGTGCACGCACGTAGTAGGTCTTGCCGTCGATGAGTTTTCCCACGCCCTTGATGGTACCCAGTTGAGGGGTTTCAAAGGCGCCCTCAATCGTGCCATTATAGGACGAGCGCGCGGGGAAACTCTCAGAACTGCTGATCTGTACCCTGAGAGAGCCAGGTCCCTCAACGGGTTCAAACCTCACCACATCATCACGGTACAATGTCATTCCGTCCCGTGAAGGCTGTACATACTCGGGCACTGGTGGAATCACCTCCACAGTGGTGAAGTTTGAAATGGGAGTCACAGCCGTCTTGCCATCAGACATGGCGGTCACACGGACAAAGTAACTCGTGGCACCCGCCAACTTGTATTTAGGCACTTCCCAGCGCGCCTCGTTCAAGCGGATGGTATCAGGGCTGTTCATCGTGCTCGATGTGGACAGTTCCAGCAGATAGGCCGTGCCTGGAGCGCCCGCCGTCCATGTGATAGTGGGAGTCAATGAAACCGCCTGGTCACCGTCGGACGGTGTGATAATGCGCATCCTGGTGAACGTGAATTGCCACAGGTCGCTCACGTTGTCGGTCTGGTTGAGGCCGCGAGCAATCACGCGCCACCAGTAGTTTCCCTCGACCAGGAAAGGCATCCTGGTCAATGGGCAACTGGTTGAATCCACATCTAGCTGGGTCACGAGTGACTGCATTTGCTCGTCGGCAAACACCTGCACAACAAAATTGGAGGCATTGCTGCTCCACTGCAGGGCCGACATCTCGGTCACCTGACCCCCGTTCTCGGGATAGATCAGGATGGGCTTTTCGGCCTGGGAAGGCACCACGCCCGGCATGACGGGTGCATACTCGTTTTCCCAACGGTCGAGAATGGTCACGGCATAGCGGTAACCCTCACGCTTGGCGGCCGGCAAGGTGAAAGAAGCCCAGTAGCTCACGCCCTCGATATACTTGGCCTGGCAATGGAAATCCCTATCTTCTACCCCACTGGGGATGGCATAGACAACATAGCGCACATTGGGGATGCTGTCCCACGTGAGCGTACCATCATTATAGGCAAGATTGGTCACCGTTGAATAGCTCTGGTCGGGAGTGAGCCAAGCCGGTGCAGGGTTAAGGGCTATCGTTGAGTAGAGGCTATCTTTGAGCCAGATGCGCAACTGACGCACCTTGCCATCGATTTTCTCGCTCTTATTGCGCCACGTGTAGTAGCGGAAATATACCATTCCCGGATTGCCCCCTGCCACCATGGCCTCGCGCATGACACGACCCTGCTTGACATACTCGTTGAGGGTCCAGCCTGCATCATCGGGCACCCACTGGCTGATGTAGATGTGGCGGTTGAAACGTGCCGCGATCTTGCCCCACCAGGTAGTCACTGGGATGAACGTGCCGCTGGTGTTCCAATAGACCTGCGGGGCCAGGAAATCGATGGTACCACGGGTGACCCATGCCATGGGGTCGCTATAAATCTGGTTGTATTGCCAATCGCTGCCTGGGCTGGGCTCGACGCCATATTGGGCGGCTACTGCAGGGTTACTGCATGCCACACCAGCCGGGCCGATGCCGAAACGCACCCAGGGCTTGGTCGTCTTGACCATGTCGTTGACGTCCTTGACCATCTGGTTGACATTCTCGCGGCGCCAGTCACCCTGTGACATCGAGCCGCCAGCCTGCTTGTAGGCGTTATACAGGTCGGCATCGAGCGAGAACGAGGGATTATCCTGATTGTAGAAATAATCGTCGAACACTAGTCCGTCAACATCATACTTGACCAGAATGTCCTTGCATACGTCCACCACACGCTGCCTCACCTCGGGGATGCCCGGATTGAGCACCGTCTCATAATCGGTGGTCAACAGCCAGTCGGGATGGGTATAGACGTAATCCAGTTCGCTCTGTCCCCACATGTTGGCACCATGGCCATAGCGGTAGGGGTTGACCCATGCATAGACCTCGATGCCGCGCTTGTGGGCCTCGTTAACGAGGAACTCAAAGGGATCGAAAGCCGGCGCCACGCCACGCGTGCCCGAGACATAACTGGACCAGGGCTCATAGGCCGAGTTATACATCGCGTCGCACATCGCGCGGACGTGGTAATAGACCACGTTGATGTGGTTGACGCGCATGGTGTCGAGCATCTTGCGGCAGGCATTCTGCATAATAGGCGTGTTGCTTGCCGTGATGGCTCCGCTGGGCCAGTCACTCAAGTAGGCGGTCATCCAGATGCCGCGCTGTTCCCGCTTGGGAGGCTCGTCGGCAGCAATGGCAAAACTGGCGACAAACGCCGCCAGTAATGCTATCAGGATTAGTTTTTTTGCCATAGTCCTTAGTTTTTAGTCCTTAGATGGGCTTTAGAACAAGTTGGTCTGGCGCGGGTTGATGCACACACCCAGGATCTTGTCCTTGTTGCCGTTGAAGTTATATACCTTGCCATCATTGGGATTGAAGTAGTACAAGCCGGTGGTGTAGGTCTTCTCGGTGGTGGCGGCTCGGAAGCCGAAGTAGACGTAGTGGGTCATTGCATCGACAGCAAACTGGGTGGTGTAAACACCCTCGGCATCGGTCGTGTTGATGGGATCGGCATCCATGGTGATGAAGTGAACATATTTATCATAGGTCACCGTGGCGTTCTCGGCGGGAATTTCATATTGAGTGAAGCCCACGCCTGGGGTGGTGCCCTTGGTCATCCACACATACAGATAGCCCAAGTCCTCGTCGAGCGTGAAGGCGCGCGGCTGCGTCGTCTCGAGTACGATGGGATGCGGCACGGGCACACCCGTTCCCGTCTTGCCGATGTCGCTGGAGCGGAAGCGGTAGATGCCGTTACCCGAATAGTTCTTGCCCCACCAGAACATGCCGGTGCGGTCGAGGTACACTCCCGTGTGAATAGCACCATAGGCAATGCCCTGGCCGTAGTAACTCAACTGGTTGTTGACGACATAATAGCCAGCCGTGCTCGTGTAGTTGGTCTGCTCCACCTCGCCGCGTGCACTGAGCGGCATCGTGCGGATGCCTGTATTGCGATCGGTGTAATAGAGGGTCGTTGCATCGGCACAGCCCTGGAAGGGGTCGTTGAAGGCAGGACCGCCCACGTTGGTCACCATGACATTGGCGGTCTGACCATCGGCACTCATGACAGTGATCTTGCCATCACCCAGGTTGCCAGCCTCGTCGTTGATGTAGTAGTACTGCTTGCCGCAGTCCAGGATATAGACGTTGTCCTGCTCGATGGTGGCGCTGTCGGTCACCGTCTTCTCGGTGGCAAACACGAGTGTTGTGGGCATGTTGCCCGAGCTTACACCCATGTCAAAAGGCAGGTTCTTAGTACCCGGAGGCAACAACGACAGGTCCACCAGTTTCACAGCCATGATGTTTCCGCCCAGCACGGCATAGTACAGCGTGGGGGCAGGAATCGAAGAGCCCACCTGCACGTTGACATAACTGTCATCGAGACGGCGGTTCTCGCCATTGATGTCAAACCAGGTTTGCAGGGTAATCCTCTGTGAACCGATGTTGCTGAAGGTGAGTTTACCAGGATTATCGATCGTGCCATCTTCGTGGCTATATCCCTCAAAGGTCGTGATCACGTTGCCATCGGCATCGTGAGTGCCGTCGGGAAACGTCCACACATACTTGCAAGTGAGGTTATCGGGGTTAGGCAGCTCGATATCGAGCGTGACGTCAACATCGTTGATGACCACGGGGGTTGCGCTCTGGTCGGCCACACTCAGCACTGGAGTGATGTCATAGATGAGCAACGGATAGGTGCAGGTGCCCACACCGTCAACCGTGAGCGTCACTTGATAGAGACCTGCTTTGGCATACTTGTGTGAGGGATTCATCTCGGTGGAGTTGGTTCCGTCACCGAAGTCCCATGACACAGTACCCGACTTGGACGAGGTATTGGTGAACTCGACTGTCGATACCACATAGAAGTCCAGACCATAGCGGTCATCATCCACCCTGTAGGTGAAGTCCACATCCTTGCTGGCAAAGTTGCCATAGTCGGGTGTCTTGTCGATACACGACACGACCGTTGCAGCCATCAGGACAAGGAACACTATTTTATTGAATGTCTTCATCGTTTCAATTGATTTTAGTTCAGGTCGATTTTCTTATTATCGGTAGTAACACCCATCTTCCCGTCACTGTCATACACTCTGAACTCGGGCCACAAGAAGTAGTCGCGCTTGAAGCTGACCGTGTATTCCTTACTGGCTGAGTTATAGATCCACGAGGTGAAAGGAATCGTCTCAATCATGCTCTTGAAGTAGGGCATGTACTGGCGGCGCACCGTGGTGATCTTGCCACCCGTGTCGTCACTGTAGCGCGAGAAGAGCCAAAAAGCGGCCTTGTAAACTGCTTGCACATTTGCTCCCGTCGGGGCATCGCCCTCGCTAGCGATCTCGTGATAAACGGCTGTACCATCCTCACTGATCGTGATGTAATAGTAATGGTCAATCTCATCGGTCGTGTACCACGCGTTAGACTTGTCGGCCATGACGGTGTCGGTGGGGAAGTCGATGCCATACTGGGCATTAAGCTGCTGGAACAACTCAATGGGGAAGCTGTAGTTGATGTAGACGTTGCGCAGGTCGTTGTAGTAGGTGCTGTCCTTGGTCAAGGCGTTGACCATGTAGTCCTTGAACTCCTGCTGGAACGTCGAGGGATAGTAACTGTCAAACTTCTCTTGATCCCACTGGTTGGGATTAATCCAGGTCACTGGAGCCAGTGTGCGTGACGTGGGGAAGCTGTCGGCCAGGACATACTCATAGCCATCCCACTCTGCCTTGCTGTGGGGATAGGAGGCTACCTGCTGACTAGAGCGCACCGTGTCGGTCAAGGAGTAGGTCTTGGTATAGGCCAGCGACGTGGTCAACTTGCTGGTGGCTGTTGCGGTCTGCTGACGCCCGATGAGGCACCACACCTCGCTGTGGTCGATGGCCTTCTCGCTGGTCGTGTAGTACTTGCTCTTGAAGCCAGCGTGCTTGCCCGCCTTGACAAGCGTTGAGGTCAACTCCCAGTCCACGGTGGGCAACACCTGTCCCAGTTCACCATTGTCGGCAAACGGGTCGTGTATCGCACACGAGGTGGTAAGCAACGCTACCAGAGCTATCAGTCCATATAATTTATATCGTTTCATAATTGTTGTCAACTATTAACTATTATCTATTAACTATTCACTACTCTTGAGTCAACGAGGTGACTTCGCCATAGTTGTGGGCCCAAATCATGGGTTCCTGCAGCCACTTGTAGTTCTTGTAGGCGCCTAGACGCTCGAGTTCCTGGCGGTTGTACTTCTCCTCGGTCTCGGGGTCATAGTTGATGCGCTGGATCCAGGTGTTCTCCTTCTGCTCCTCGGTCAAGCCGTCAATCCAGTAGGCTGAATAGAGGTTGTAAGGCCGGCGCAGGGTGGGATAAACGATTTCCTGGTTGTCACCGATGCCGTAGTGGTTGCGGTTGTTACTATAGTGGTAACGGCGCATGTCGGTCCACTGCTCGGGCTGCAGGTACATAGCGATGTACTTTTGCTGCATGAGGTCGCTCAGCGAGAACTCGCTGGGATTGAAGAACCAGTGCTTGTTACCGCGCTCGGTCACCTTGTCCACAGCGGGCTTGGTGCTCGTGCCACGGAAGTAGTCCTCGTTGTTGAGGAAAGCGTTGACCTGGGCATCCCAATACTCGGCCGGCTGGTAACCAGGCTTGCCGCCACTGACGGAGTTGCCGGGATACTTGTTATCGGTGTTGGCATTGTAATTCTCGTTGGGATAGATGCGCAGGAATGCGGCAAGGTGACGCTGGATGTTCCACTGTGTGGCTTCGCGGGCCAGTTCACAGGCCTCGGTCTTCCGGCCCATCCAGTACAGGGCCTCGGCCTTGATGAAGTAAAGTTCCTCCATCGTGAACAAGGGGTTATAGCAGTCAGACCTGCCCGCATAGGCTCCCATGTACAAGTCGGGATAGTTGGCGATCTTGTAGGACGTACCCATGCCGATGTTGTTCTCGAGGTAACGCATCTTGATGCGCTCGCTGGTCACCGAGGGGCTGGCGGGGCCCGTGCGGGCAACCATCAGCAGGCCGCAGCGCGGGTCATTGGCAAAGCCGTCATGAGCGCCCTCGGCATTAAACATGCCGCTGGTCATCTCGTTGTCGGGCTTGCTCAGGCCCAGCAGGTCAACCATGAAGAACTTGCTGGGGATAGCGCTACCCAAGAGGTTGGCACGAGATTCCCACGAGTTGATGACGGGCTGGGCGACGCTCCACACGGCGCTCATTGTGCCCGTGCCGCCGTCCCAATAGTAACGCGGCTCGTTGCCAAACCATGCGTCGCGGCTGCCCTGATAGTCAAACACATCGCCCTTGCGCCACTGGTTGATGGCAGCATCGGCGGCATCCACAATCTGCTGGCACATGGCCGCACTGCGGTCCACGTTGGGAATGTTGCGCAGCAACAGGCGGGCCTTGATAGCCATCACCAGTCCTTTCCACTTCTCGAGGTCACCTGCATAGATGCGGTCTTCCTTCACCGTGATGGGCTGGTTGTCGGGGCTATTGGCGATAGCGGGATCATCATACATCTTGATGAGGTCGTCACACTCCTGCAGCATCCAGGCATAGACCGAGGCCTGGGTGTCATACTTGGGCGCAATGCTCTTGTAGGCCTCGCTGCGGGGAATGTCGCCGAAGGCGTCGGTTGTCAACTGTGTGGACATCAGCATGATGGTGCGTCCAATCAACTCATAGTTGGGTGAGTTGATGGCCTGGGAATTTTTCACCAGGTTGTCGGTGTTCTTGCCGATGTCGTAGAAGTGGCGGCGCCACATCGGGTGGCGATTCATCGTGAGCATCTCCCACTCACACTTGTAACTGTAAGCGCCCACCGAACTCTTGCCGCCGGTGGTGAGCATCTGGGAGAAGTAAGCGTAATATTCACTGTGGTCATAGACCACCTGCTGGGCATAATAGATGATGACGGGCAGTCCGTCCTTGGCATCAATGACGTGGGCCCTGTCGGGGTTGACGTTATCGTCAAGGATATCGTTACATCCCACCGACAGCAGGCCAACCAGCATCAATAAAGCTAAAAATTTGATCTTTTTCATAGTCGTTGGCCTCCTGTTTAGAATGTTGCTTTAAGTGAGAAGTTGAAACTGCGCGTGCTGGGCACGTTGTAATTGTCGATACCGGCGCTACCCGTACCACCCGCTGTAGAAGCGAGCACGGCAGGATCATTGCCGCGATACTTGGTCAACAGGAACAAGTTGCGCGCTGTAGCGGTGAGTGTCAAGCCCTTAACAGGCCACGTTTGCTTGAAGTGCTTGCCAAAGTCGTAGCTCAGCGTCACATAGCTCAAGCGGATGTAAGAGCCATCCTCGATGAAGTTAGACGAGACGGTCGAGTAGTAGGTGTTGATAAAGTTGTAGTCAAGCACGATGGGCGTGGTGTTCTTGACATAGGTCGTCGTTCCGTCAGGACCAGGCACGGCCTGCACGCCATCGATGATGTACTCGCGGTTGCGGTACTTGTCATAGAGGCTGCTCATGCCGTTGGTAATCTGGCTGCGGCCCGTGACGTTGACCACGTCGCCGCCCTTGCGGCCGTCGAACAGGAATGATAGCGTCGCGTTCTTGTAGCGCAAGGTGCTGCCGATACCCAGCAGCCAGTCGGGTTCGCGGTTACCGATGTAGATACCCCTGGCACTGTCGATGATGGGATAACCGTTCTCGTCACAGATGATGTTGCCGTTAGGGTCGCGCACGTAATCCTTACCCGAAATACCCGTTGAGGACTCATGCAGGCGGCACACGGGGAAGATGTCACCATACTGGGTGCCCTGGATCTCAATCAACTCATTGGGCAGCGAGAGCACCTTGCTGCGGTTGAACGAGAAGTTGGCAAAAGCCGTCCACGAGAAGTCGTTTGTCTTGATGATATCCTGATTTAATGAAATCTCCATACCGTGGTTCCTGAGGCTACCCTCGTTGCGGGTCTGGAGAATCACACCCGAGGCAGGCGACACGCGCACGGTGACAATCTGGTTATCGACCGTGGTCGAGTAATAGGCGATGTCGAGGCGTGTCCAGTTGCGGAAGAAACGCAGGTCGGCGCCAATCTCCCACGACTTGGTCATCTCGGGTACCAAGTCAACCGCGCGCGAGACAGTAGGATCCACGCCGTAACCGCCATCAGGGAAGAGCACCCACTGCTTGTAGGTGTCGGTGAACAGGTATCGGGGGCTGTCCTTACCCACCTTGGCCCAGTTGCCGCGCAACTTGCCGTAGCTGAACCAGTCGTTGGTCAGGTTAAACAACTCGCTGAAGATAACACCCGCCGTCACCGAGGGATAGAAATAATTGGTCTGGGAAGCCTGCTTGAAGGCCGACGAGCCGTCCATGCGGCCAGTAACCGACAGCTGAGCCATGCCCTTGTAGTCAAACCTCAGTTCGCCAAAGTGGCCATACTTGTTGTACCTCGAGTGGTACAAGGTGGGGCGGTTGGCAACGAGCAGGTTAGGAATATCATTAGTGAAGTCGGTGTTATTGAAGCTATAGAACTCGCCACCGAGCTGGAAATGCTCGTTATAGATCGAGGACTCCAGTCCCTTGACTTCCTTGTATTCCAGACCATAGAGGGCACTCACGGTATAGTCCTCGGCAAAGGTGTGCTGATAGGATGCCATGAACTGCATGTTGAGCAGGGCACCACGCGAGGGCTGGAAACTGTAGGAGCCATACTTGGACTGCAGGCTGGCAAGTTTCTCTTTCACTTTTTCATCATCAGGGTTCACCAGGTCGCCTTCATAGAGGCGGGGAACCGTGTAGGAGTCATACATCGAGTAACTCTTGTCATAGCCCATCTTGCCGGTGAACACGAGGTTCTTGATGGGCTCATAACTGATTTGTCCGTTGAGGATGAATCGGTTGCCCTCGGTCTCGCTCCAGTCCATGTAGCGGCCGTAGTAGGGCGACACGGCGGCGTTGAGGCGCTCGGTGTCAAGCAGGTTCTCCCAGTGGTCATAGTAGGCCCACCAGTTGACGTGTCCCTCGAGGGTGCGGTAGTCGCTCATGTCCTTGTTGATACCCCAGTTATAGATGGTTGACATCGAGTTGCCAAAACCGCGCGACTTGCGGTTCATGAAGTTGGCACTCAGTTGCAATGTCACCTTGTCGCTGGGCTTGTAGATGCCCTTGATGAGCGCATTGACCTGCTTGCGGTAATCCTTGGGGACGATACCCTGATTGTCGGTATAGGAGATCGAGGCATAGGAGGAGAATTTCTCGGTTCCGCCGCTCACGCTCACGTCATACTTTTGCATGACACCCGTTTGAAGGAAATCCTTCAAGTTGTTGTAGTAGGTATCATTCTCACTCATGTAGGGACCCCAGCCGCCGCTGCCCATGTTCTCCTTGTACATGCCCTTGGAGCCTGGGATGAAGGTCGACTGGATCTTGGGCAGACGGGCAGGCGTGTTCAGCTCGAGCGTTGCCGATGCCGTGACCGTGACTTCACCGCTCTTGCCACCGCTCTTGGTGGTAATCATGATGACGCCGTTGGCACCCTCCTGTCCATAGAGTGCCGATGCGGCAGCACCCTTCAAGACGGTGATGTTCTCGATATCATTGGCGTTCATGTCGGCCAGGGTCGATGCACCGCCACGAATGGCCATGCCATCCACAATGAGCAACGGCTCGTTGCTCTGGGAGTTGTTCATCGACGAGATGGCGCGGATGATCACCTGGGTCGAGGAGTTGGGCGAGCTACCGCCGGTGCTCACCTGCAGACCGGCAATCTTGCCCTGCAGCGAGTTGGCAAAGTTGGTGGACCCGCCAGCGGTCACCTGCTCCTCGTCAAGGGACTGAACAGCAAAATTCAGTTTCTTTTTCTCCTGGGTCTGGCCCATGGCGGTCACCACGACCTCACCCAGCACCTGAGCGTTGTCATCTAGGGCGATATTGACCACTGACTGGCCCGGGGCAATCTTCACGCTCTTGGGAATCATGCCCACGTAGCTCACATCGAGCACATCGCCGTCGCCTGCCTCAATCGAGAAACGGCCGTCGAAGTCGGTCGCCGTGCCACGGGTAGTTCCGTGCACCTTGACCGACGCGCCGATGATGGGCTCGCCGTCGCTCGACTGCGTCACCACGCCTGTCACCACACGGGCCAGACCCGGCAGTGACAAGAGGCTGAGGCAGAGTAGCAATAGTAACTGTTTTCTCATTCTCTAGTAGGTTTTATTGATTAGGTAATAATTTCTTGAAATTGGTTTTGAGTTTGAACTACAAACATACACAATATTTTTCAGTTATTAAAACTAATGAGTAATTTTAACACACAAAAATCGATTATTTTATATTCAGTAACACTTTTTCAAGATAATTTACAAAAGCATCGGGGAACTCATCATTGATGTGAGTTCCCTGACTTGATGGGGCGTTATTGCTTGTCTTTAGAGGCGGTGAGGCGAGTTTATTGTGGTGCTTGCCAAAACCACTGGTCATCGTTGGTGGTGAGGCCTTTATGAGGATTGCGGTCGGGGGTATAGCCAGCCGGCAACAGTTGCACATCATGCGCCTGATTGGGAATGGCCTTGTCCTCGACTCCAAATTCCTGGTTAAGCGAGACGACGACATAGTAGAGGTTCTTGGCCATATAGTTATACAGGTATTGTTCGGTGGTCTCTTTCTCGCGGTTATTCCAGTTGGCGTCCTTGTTCAGTTTCACAGGAATACCATTACGCAAGTTTTCACGAACTTCCTGAATACTCAACATGTTACCATTCTTGTCGGTCACCCAGGCATTAAAGCTTGGGTCAATCCACAACCACTTGCCGAGTTGCTTGGACCATACCGCATTGATAACATGGCAATCACTGATATATTCCTTAGGCATACAGGTCACGTAACGCGAGGGAATACCCATTGCCAGGTAGCATTCATTCAGCAGGATGGCGAGTCCTCGGCAATTCAGTCCACGGCTACCGTCCTTGCAGGCCTCAGCCATGTCAATGGCGTTGATATGTTCGGGATTGGGATGCTGGCCGTCGTGCTCGATGAGGTTGTGAATATAGGTCATGATATTCTTGATTTTTGAAATCTCATCACCATTGCCGGCCACTTTGTCAAGGTTGAAATAGGCCCTGACACGCTGCAGGTTGGGATCGTCAGGTGATTGATAAGTAAATGTGGGCAAAGTGTCGGCTCGGTCATCGAGGATATAGGGTGCAGCATTTTTCAAGATGTTCAAGTAATCAAAATGGTCCCTCACTTCGGCAACCATCGCATCAAACCTCGCATGCTTGCGGATAGCATCAAGGTCATGGTCCTCAAGCATGTGCTTCCAGTCGCTGTAATAAAAACTGACAGCCTGCTGCAAGTGGTAAAAGGCTGCCTCGGTCAAGTTGCGACGGGAGTAGGAACACGCCAGATCGTAATGAAACATACCCTTGATAGTTTGCAACTGGCGCTCGCCCATGATTGGCAACAAAAATTCTCGATTGCTGTCCAACATGGCAATCGCCCTATAATTCAATTCTGCAACACGGGTATAATTCTTTTTTCCGAATGCTTCATGCACTTGAGCCTGGACGGCCTGCATCATGCTATTCAGGCTATCTAACCGCTGCATCTGGCTCAAGTCGTCGGCTTGAGCCAACAACGCAGACACAAAAAACAAAATGACTAAAACCTTTTTCATAATATTACGCATTTAGTATCGGTTTACATTTCTAATTGTTAGACGGGATTCACTGCTAAAAAGTTGCAATGAACCCCGTCTTTTTTTCATGAAATCTATATCCTACTTGAACAGATAGGTGGTGACGCTCTCGTGACCCAGGTAGAAGACCTTGGCCTTAATGACCTGGGGCTGGTTCTTGAGGGGCACGGGGCCGGTCCAGCGAGGCGAGTCGATGGCGGGTTCACTGCCGTCAAGGGTATAGGTCACCAACTCATCGGGGTACTGGGTGTTGATGTGCAACATGCCGTCAATCACCTTGATGCCCGGAGGTCCCACGCGGAAGTTAAAGCCCTGACTATTCAAGAGGGGCAACTCACGGGTACCGATCTTGAGGTTGTACTGGTGACGGGCCTCGTTATAGGTCTCGTTGTCGGCGAGGTTCTTGCTCCACTCGGGGATGGCGTTCCACGCACGCTCACTCACACCCATCATCTTGGGCAACAGCAGGTACTGCACCTCGTCAAAGGAGCGTATTGTCTCGCTCCACAACTGTGCCTGTACACCAATGATATTCTCGGGCTTCTCCAACCTGACTTTACCATCGGCAGCAGTAGTGATATTGATAGGAGTACCATCAACGGCAGTGCGGGCGCTGGCATAGATGTTGGCGGGCAGAGCACTCCAAGAGTCAAACTCATCAACCTTGCCGCCCCAGTGCAGACCTTGCTCATTCTGGTGCCAGCTGTAGCCCATATCCATATAGAAATTGGTCACATTAGACAAAATGACGGGATAGCCATCGTTAGCCAACTGATAGGGGACCACGTTTCTTGAACCCACGGTGCTCCAGGCGTTAACGCCTGCGACACGGGGTGTCATGATGGCATTAAACTCGGGCTTGTGGTCAAGCGCCACTTCCTGCCAGCCCTCGATGCGAATCTTGCGGACCTGGAGCAAGTCGCTGATGCGCTTGACGTAGTACTCGCTCACCTCGTGCTGGGTCTTGAGGCCCTCGCGCTGCATCAAAGCCTGCACGTCGGGGCTCTTAGACCAGGCGTTTGCAGGCACCTCGTCGCCGCCCAGATGGATGACTTCGAGCTTCAAGCCTGCCTCCTTGTACATCTTCTGCAACTCCTCAACCACGCGGTCGATAAAGCGGTAAACATCGTCACTGGCGACATTGAGCACGTTATCATGGAAGCCCTGTGCCGACGTATAGACCGAAGTGTTCTTCTCGTCCCACAGGCGGAACTGCTCGGCAGTGGGATTATTGATGGCGCGGCTCTTCATCGCCACGATGGCAGCACGTGCATGGCCGGGGGTCTCAATCTCGGGGATGACACGCACACCATGAGCCCAAGCATATTTCAGGAAATCAATAAACTCGGCACGCGTGAGATAACCGTTAGCACACTGGGACTGATCATCGGGGTTGCCGTTGCCCGAGATGGACTGAGCCATGAAATCCTTCTCATCAAGGGTACAACCGCGGCGAGACGCTACTTGAGTCAACTCGGGGAAGCCAGGAATCTCAAGTCTCCAACCTTCATCATCGGCGAAGTGGAACTGCAAGTAATTAATCTTGTAATAGCTGAGCAGGTCAACCAAGCGATATAACTCGCCCTTCTTGGCCACATAGTTGCGAGCAATATCGAGCATGAAACCACGATAACCAAAGTCGGGCCAGTCGATGACAAAACAGTTCTGCAAGCGGTGGCCCTTGCTGTGGTCAAGCGCAGAGATAAGCGTCTTCACGCCGTTGATCAAGCCAGCCTGAGAAGTGCCCCTAATGGTGATTTTGCCATCATGTACCCTCAAGCTATAGTACTCGCGATTGGTGCTCATTTTCTTGTCCAGCAGGAGCCTGATTTCCGTTTTTTGGCCGCTTGACACATACACGCCACGTTTCTGCAACTCACTGGTGAGCAACTGCTTGGCACGCCTGTAGCCGCCCCACTGGAACAGCTTGCCAGTCTTGATCGAGACAAGACTACCGATGGGGGTAAAGCCATCCTCGATATCCACCTGCTTGGGCATGGGGAAGATGTCATAGTCATTGCCCGTGTAAGCGTCGCCAAAACCGTTGATCGCGGCATTGTAGTCAAACATGTAGTTGCCGTCGGGATAAATCTTGTGGTCGCGCCACTGACCCGGCTTGTCGAGTGCAGCGCGATTGATATTCACGACGATGGGGTGAGCCATGTCGCCGTTCAATACCATGTGGCCGCCTTCGGGCATGTAATTCCTGTTGAGCAACTCACCGCCCGTCAACATCTCAACCACGAGAGAGTCGCCGGCAGCGATAGGCTTGTAGTTGGCATTGGGCTGGATGCGGTAATAACCGTTTGAGACTTCCTCAACGTTCACTGGAGAACCTGCCGGCAGAATCACCGAACGCGAGAACTGGTTAAAGAAAAACTGCCAATCGGCGTTCAGGGGCGCCTTGGACACATTCTTGATGACGAAGCGCGAACTGTAATTGTTCGCAGCCGTGTTGTTCTGTCCCATGTGCCAGTCCACGGCGATGGGCGACTGGGCGTTCATCGTCACGGCTGTCAGCAGACAGGCGAGTGTTGTCAATAACTTGGTTGTATTCATTGTTATATCTTGTTTTGTTGAATAATCCGATTCAATAGGTTGTCACAGGAATCCTCCAGCAAGTCGAGCACCAACTCAAAACCCTCACTGCCCTCGTAATAGGGGTCGGGCACATAGTCGTAATGCGGGAACCGGCGGATGTAGTCGCCCATCATCACCACCTTGTCCTGTTGCTGGGGCGAGGCTGCCAAGTCGCGCAAATCGTCCACATTGGCGGCGTCCATACCCACGATAAGGTCAAAATCCTCAAAGTCACCACTTTGCACCTTGCGGGCACGATGGGTCAATTCATAGCCTCGCGGCCGGGCATGCACACGCATGCGCTTGTCGGGCAGGTCACCGATGTGCCAGCCACCTGTGCCCGCCGAGTCGATGTAGAAGCGGTCGGTCAGCCCCCGTTCATCAACCATTGCCTGCATCACCGCCTGGGCTGCCGGCGACCGGCAAATGTTGCCCAGACAGACGAAAAGCACGCTGTATTTACCTGATTCTGTCATTTTGAAGGTGCAATATTACAAAAAATGTCGCAAAAATGATGTGTGTTGGTATGGTTTTTTCGTTATTTGGTTGTAACTTTGCTAGCTGAAACAAAAAAACCGATGAACCGAAACATCTTGTATCTGCTACCGCTACTGCTGTCGATAGGCCTTGCCCTGGCAAGCGTCACATCGTGTGGAATGGGTAGCAAGGAACAGCAAGACACCACAGCATGGGGCTACAAGGCTCCACCCGCCATACCCATGAACCGCAGCATCACTGGCGACAGCATGGGGCTCATCGACAATGCCGAAATCCATCGGTTACCCACCTATATCGAGCAACGTCCCCTCAAGGAAATCTTCAATGACAGCAACGCGCTGCAGCTTGTCGCCGCCGAGGCTAACGGCATCAAGCCTATCACCTCGTTGCGCGACGCTTACAACATCGACAAGCCGCTCATCAGGATTTACTCCTGTGACGCCTATATGCTCGATGACCTCACGGCATCGGTCCCCTATCTTGTGCCAAAGGCCGCACAGCTGCTCAAGGAGATCGGCTACGCTTTCCAGGACAGTGTGCGCAAGCGTGGGGGCAAGGCTTACCGCATCAAGGTGACGAGCTTGACACGCACCGACTACAGTGTGGGCAAGCTGCGCCGCCGCAATCTTGCTGCGACCGAGAACTCATGCCACCGCTATGGCACCACTATCGACATCAGCTGGGTGAAGTTTGACTGCCTGGATCCCAGCATGGTGGTCTCGCTCGAGGATTTGAAAAACATTCTGGCCGAGGTCGTTCAGGACTTCAGGCGGCAGGGCCGGTGCTATGCGATATTTGAGCGCAAGGCAGGCTGCCTGCACATTACCGTCATATAAAAATTAAATACATTATATATTATTATATTATGACCTTACAACAAACCATAGCCGAATACCTGAAATTTACAGGTCACAAAGGCTTCGACATCAATGCCGCCCTCATCGACTGCGACGGCGTGCTCTATGACTCAATGAAGAATCACACCCTGGCTTGGGTGAAACTCATGAAGAAAAACGGCATCAAGTGTACGCGCGACGAGTTTTATGCCATGGAGGGCATGACCGGTAGCGAGATCATCAAGATGAAATTCAAGAGCGGTGCCGGCAAGAACATCACCGATGACGAAGCACGCGCCCTCTATGGCGTGAAGACCCGTTATTTCAAGGAATTGGGCGAGGCTCCCGTAATGCCCGGGGCAGTGAGGGTACTGGAAACGCTCAAGGCTGCTGGCGTAGAGCGCGTGCTGGTGACCGGCTCGCAGCAGGATGTGCTGTTGCAACGCATCGAGTCCGATTTCCCCGACCTGTTCGGCGAGGTGAAAGTGACGGGCCACGACGTGCGCCACGGCAAGCCTAACCCCGAGCCCTACCTGAAAGGCATGTCCAAATCAGGGAACAAATCCAACCAGTGCATCGTGATTGAGAACGCGCCGCTGGGTGTGCAGGCAGGCCATGCGGCTGGCTGCTTCACCATCGGCGTGACCACAGGCCCCATCCCCGAGAAGGACCTGTATAAAGCCGGCGCCGATATCGTCTATAAAAGCATGGATGAACTCGCCGACGCACTTCCCGGACTGCTCGTGGCATTGAGCATCGCCAAGGGTTAATACCGTTTCAGAAGACAAGAAAGACAAGAAGGACAATGTTTTTATTACTTATCTATTTGTCTTTCTTGTTCTTCTTGTCTTTAAATATTGAGAAAGATGCAGAACCTCATTTTCACCAACGACGTCGAGGCGGCCATTGAGCGGTTGACGGGTGTTGGCGACCACAATCTCATCGTGTGGATCGCCAACGTGAACACGGCCAGCCTCATGCCCGCCCCATCCCACCTCATCACCATCCCCGACGGTGACGACCACAAGACGCTGGAGAGCGTCACGCGCGTGTGGGACGAGATGGAGCGCATGGGGGTTACGCGCCATTCGCTCATCATCAATCTGGGCGGCGGCATGGTGACCGACCTGGGCGGATTTGCCGCGGCGACGTTCAAGCGCGGCGTGAGGTTCATCAATGTGCCTACCACTCTGCTGGGCGCTGTTGACGCTGCCGTTGGCGGCAAGACGGGATTCAATTACCATGGACTGAAAAACGAGGTTGGCGCCTTTGCTCCTGCCAGCGATGTCATCATCTCGACACGTTTTTTTGACACATTACCACTTGATGAAATGAAATCAGGCTTCGCCGAGGTGCTCAAACATGCCATGTTGAGCGACCGTGGCGAGTTCCTGGGCCTGCTTGACCACGATTTCGCGGCACCCATCGACCATGACAACCTGCTGGAACGCTTGCGCCACTCGGTGCAGGTCAAGGTCGATATTGTCGCCCGCGACCCCAACGAGCAGGGCGAGCGGCAGGCCCTGAACCTAGGCCACACCGTGGGGCACGCCTTCGAGAGCCTGGCGATGAAACGCGGCAAACCCGTGCCGCATGGCTATGCCGTGGCATGGGGACTGGTCGCCGAGGCTGTGCTCTCGCACCTGCTGCTGAAATTCCCTAGTGAGGATGTGCACCGCCTGGGAAATTTCGTGCGCGACAATTACCGCGATTTCCCCTTCACTTGTGACGACTATGATGAGTTGCTCGAATTGATGGCCCACGACAAGAAGAGCCGCGACGGCGCCATCACCTGCACGCTGCTCACCGCCATCGGCGACTACCGCACGGGCATGACAGTGAGCCACGACGGCGTCACCGCAGCCCTCGACATCCTGCGCGACCACCTCGGTCTTTAGACAAGCCCCAAAACACCTGAATATCTCCTTTTAGTAAATTTTTCACGACTTTTTGTCAAGTTTACTTGTCATTTTGAAAAGTTCACTTTACCTTTGTCGCCGTAATCGATTACAAAGACAACTATGTTCAACATTTTAAAGAGGTTTCAATTATGAATTACAGTTATTTGTTCCCACCTGTGTTCAAGAAGGTCGGTTGGATTTTGTTTGTGATCTTTGCAGTGCTGAATGTTTTGTGGATGACAGGTGATATCGAAGGGATACTACCTCAGTGCAAAGTCTTCAGCATCTGGCCAGATGATGGCAAATTTATCCTAACTAATGACGACTGGACTGATGAGATATGCATCGTTGGCATGATCTTATCGCTGCTCTTTATCACATTTGCCCGTCTCAAGCAGGAAGACGAGTTTACTATCAACCTGAGGATGAAATCAATGGCCTGGGCTGTCAAGGGTTATGGACTCATCATCATGATGACAACGCTGTTTGTCTACGGCACCAACTGGCTGTATATCATGCTGCTATCGATCTACCTGGTATTCTTTCTGTTTATTATCAAATTCTATTATGAACTAGAAAATTTTAGAAAGGAGGTCCCTCATGAAGAATAATGTCAGAGTGGAACGCGCCATACACCACATGACCCAGGCCCAACTGGCCGAGCTGATCGGAGTGAGCCGTCAGACCATCAATGCCATCGAGAGCGGCAAATATGTCCCATCGACGGTATTAGCGTTAAAAATGTCTGCCGTTTTCAACAAGCCCGTCAACGAAATCTTCCTCCTTGATGAGAACGATTGATCAACAGCAAGAGGCTGTGTCATAATTCGCATCTGGAACCTTTGATCGAGCTTCGCTCGAGAAATTTAACAAAATTATTGATAAAATTAAAATAAAAATTTATTTTATTTAATTTTTATACAAATTTTTGCTTAATTTCTCGGCCGATAGGCCGATTAAAAAGCCAGCAACCGAATGATGACATAGCCTCTTGATTATCAGGCTACCGCCAGTGCCACAGGCGGGAAACGGCGTGGGTGATGGTGCGCAGGTGCAGGTCCTTGCCCAGCACGACCAGCATCACGGCAAACAGGATGAACAGGATGCCCACGATGAGGCGCGGCGTCAACATTTCGCCAAACACCACCACACCGATGGTTACAGCGGTCAATGGCTCCAATGCCCCCAGGATAGCTGTGGGCGTAGCCCCCACATGATTCACAGCCACCGTCATAAACACCAGCGACAAGATGGTGGGCACAATGCTCAGCCAAACGGCAAACGACCATGCACGCGCCGACGGCAGGGCATGTAGGTACAATTCGGGCGACGTGAAAGAATAGAGTATCAGCGTGATTTCACACACCAGCATGGCATAGAACGTGACCTTGAACGACGACATCTTGATGCTCGACTGATTGACCACAACAATATAGATGGCATAGGCCAGCGAGGAGAGGATGCACAGGACAATGCCAATCACGCTCAACGAGGCCCCTGCCCCACCCTTGTAGAGCAACACAATACCTATGAGCGACAGCACAATAGCAACAACAGTCATCCCCGTCACACGCTCCTTGAAGAACAGTGCCATGATCACCGCCACCATCACGGGATAGACAAACAGGATGGTTGAGGCGATACCCGCGTCCATGAAATGGAAACTCTGATAATAGGTGATGCTGGATGCGGCAAACAGGATACCGAGCGAGAACAGCACTTTGAACTCGTGGCGTGTGACCTTGAAGGAAATGCCCTTGATAAGCATCACCACAGACAGCAATACCACAGCCAGGCCGAAACGATGGGCCAGCACCGTGGCCGTGTTCACCCCTTCCTCATAAAGCGGTAATGCCCCAAAAGGGTTGGTGCCATAACACACGGCCGACAAGATTGCACACAGGATGCCTACGGTTTTGCTCTTTTTCATCAGTACACAGATTTAAAGTTTTTCAAGACCTTCTAACGCTTGAATTTAGCCATCTCATAGAGGGCGGGCAAGGCTTGACCATTGGCGCTGTTGAACAGGCCACGGTTGAGTCCGAAACGGCCCTGCCAGGGGGTGCCGTAGCGGTTTTCCTCTGGATACCACCAGAACAGGCCCGTCACGTTATCATGACGATTGAGCTCCTTGACCAACTGGGCCGTGAACTCGCGCTGCCCCTCGATGGTGCCGGGAAGACATTGAGAAAAATCCTCTTCACCACGGTTGACGCCGTCATGCAGGTAGTAGTAGGCCGCCTCGACAATCATCACGGGCTTGCCAGGAAAACGCACGGCCAGCGAGTCGAGCGTAGCTCCCAAGTTGGGAATAGTGCCATGCCACATAGGATAGTAACTCAAGCCGATGATGTCATAGTCCAAACCAGCCTGCTCTAAGCGGTCATAATAGTTGCGGGTCATGGGCCACTGGCCTGCCTTCTCGGTGTGAATGATGATGCCCGCATCAGGGCAAATCTCTCGGCAAGCCTTACAGCCAGCCTTGAGCAAGGCGGTGAACACGTCCCAATTGGCATCTTCCATGGCATCAACACGTCCCACGGGCCAGTCCATACCGAAGGTGATCTCGTTGCCCACCTGAATGGTCTTAGGCTCCACGCCAGCGGCCTTCAGAGCCAGCAGGCAATGGCGGGTATAGCGGTAGATGCTGTCGGCCAAGGCCTTTCCTTCGAGCCCCTCCCATCGCTTGGGCGTGAACTGCTTAGCGGGATCGGCCCATGTGTCACTGTAATGGAAATCGAGCATCACCTCAAAACCCCTGGCCCTGATGGTCTTGCACAGGTCAATCACATAGTCCAAGTCCTGGCACACGCCCTCGTCATGATGCTGACCCGGTGCATTCTGCGGGTCCACAAACAGGCGCACACGCATCATGTTCCATCCCTGCTGCCTGAACAAGTCATAGGGATCCACCGTCACGCCACATGTATCCTTGTAAATCACGCCATTGCGGGCATTGGCGCTCATCATCGAGATGTCACCTCCCAGCCATGACTGAGCCGCCAGCGGCATCATTGCCACCAGTGCCAGCATCATCAAAATCACTCGTCTCATCATTGATTGCTCGAATTTTGTTACGTTATTAAAATTAAAGAGTGCCGATAATCAATTGACTACCAGCACTCTTTTTGCGATGTCGGGGTGACTAGATTCGAACTAGCGACCCCACGCCCCCCAGACGCGTACTCTAACCGGACTGAGCTACACCCCGATCGCACTCACGAAAGCAAGATTTGTTTCGTAAAGCGGTGCAAAGGTAATACGGTTCGGCGAACTGACCAAATAATTTGGCATTTTTTTTGAATATTTTTCTTCGAGATGATCATTATCCCCTGATAATAAGCAAAATAGTGGAGACACAAATTTTTGCGCCTCCACTATTATCTTTAATAGGATTTAAATTACTCGGCCTTGCCGTCGCTACCCAGCACCTCGATGATTTTGTGCTTGTAGAGTTTAACCATCTCGTCACGGGCGGGGCCGCAATACTTGCGGGGGTCAAACTCGCCGGGCTTCTCGGCCAGGACCTTGCGAACAGCAGCGGTAAAGGCCAGGCGGCTGTCGCTGTCGATGTTGATCTTGCAAACGGCGCTCTTGGCGGCCTTGCGCAACTGGTCCTCGGGGATGCCTACTGCATCGGGCAGGTTGCCACCGTGGGTGTTGATGATGTCAACATACTCCTGGGGTACGCTCGATGAGCCGTGCAGCACGATGGGGAAGCCGGGGAGCTTCTTCTCCACTTCCTCGAGCACGTCAAATGCCAGGGGAGGAGGAACGAGCTTGCCGGTCTCCGGGTCACGGGTGCACTGCTCGGGTTTGAACTTGTAAGCGCCATGGCTGGTACCGATGCTGATGGCCAGCGAGTCGCAACCAGTGCGGGTGGCAAAGTCAATCACCTCTTCGGGCTTGGTGTAGTGTGACTCCTCGGCAACAACGTCGTCCTCAACGCCAGCGAGAACGCCCAGCTCGGCCTCAACGGTTACGTCAAACTGGTGGGCATATTCAACGACCTTCTTGGTCAGGGCGATGTTCTCCTCGTAGGGGAGTGATGAACCGTCGATCATAACCGACGAGAAACCGAAGTCCACGCAGGACTTGCACAACTCAAAGGTGTCACCATGGTCAAGATGGAGGCAAATCTGGGGATGCTCCCAGCCCAGTTCCTTGGCATACTCAACAGCACCCTCGGCCATGTAGCGCAACAGGGTCTGGTTAGCATACTTGCGTGCACCGCTGGAAACTTGCAGGATGACAGGCGACTTTGTCTCGGCGCAAGCCTTGATGATAGCCTGTAACTGCTCCATGTTGTTGAAGTTGAATGCGGGGATGGCATAGCCGCCATCAATTGCCTTAGCGAACATCTCGCGGGTGTTCACGAGACCTAAATCCTTGTAATTTACCATAAGTTTTGTAAAAGATTGAAATTTGGATTAAACCATGTTTGTTATTATGCGGCAAAGATATAACATTTTGTGCACTGCAACAAGCCAATAATGATAATTTTTAGTTTATCCGATTTGTTGTATAAAAAACATTAAAAAACCAATAATGATTGTTAATATTTTGTTTGGTGGATTATTTTTATTATATTTGCAAGCAATAGAAAGGTTGCTTTTTCTGGTTGCAAGTTCCTCTGCTATCTTTCGGTTGATTTTCAACGAGATGAACATTATACGGTAACCGCAAGCAGGCAGCAAAAGTAACTGAATGTAAAACATTTATAACTTAGTTTGACCTAGTATTAATATCTGTATATTTTTTACCTTTTTAAATTTATTTGCATTATGAAGAAATTATTACTGTTAGCTGCCATGGCAGCAGTAGCACTAGGCGCAAGCGCTGGCTACACAATCGAGAAAGTGTGGGAGGTTAACGACCTCTCGAACATCACCCCAGGCGACTGTCGTCAAGGATTAGGTATGAACGGAAAGTTCTATATCAACGACAAGGCGACTCAAACCATTTACATCTATGACCAGACTGGCATGATTGGCACGATGCCTGGTAGCCCCAACTGTACTATCGGTCGTGACCAAGCCGGCAACATCATCTTGAGCGAAGTGTCTTTCCCAGGCAACTGGGGAATTGGAGCTCTCGTGAAGGTTGTTAATCCCGAGACAGGAGACTTTAAGGAATATCAGATTCCTGAAGAATGTGGCGATTTAGGCCGATGCGACTTGCTGGGTCTTGCCAAAGGTAACCTGATGGAGGAAGGCGAACTCTACCTTACCACCAATACCAGCGGTACCACAATCGTCAAATTAGTCATTGCTGATGGAGAGGTCGTTGTCGATGAGAGCTATGCTCCTGATTGCGGTAATGTCACCACATCGACCACAACACCCATCTACTACTACAGCGACATCGAGGGAAACGACGCGCTCCTGTACTACACCCGCACAACCAATCCCGTCAAGTTGTTGCCCGATGGTGACAACTTCTCAGCAACAGCCTTCATGCTTCCCCGCAGGGGCACAACCATGGGTATGTTCCCATTTGTTTGGGACGGCAAGGAGTTCTTCCTCTATAACACTCAGGCTGCCGTCAATTATGTGGATGGATTTGCTGTAGCCGAGGCTTATACTAACGCCGGCAACATTACCGAACCTGTTGTGGAAGTACAACCCACTGTCACCGTAGCTGCCAACTCGAACCAAATCAACTGGCTCTGGGCAGAGACCGATGACGAAGGTGTTACCATCTATCAATATTATCCCACTGCCCACTTGACGGTTTACCGCATGACCAAGGCTGAAACTCCCAATGTTTACATGATGGGTGGCGACGACCAGCCTTGGGATTGCACCAGCGGCACCTTGTTTGAATATGATGCCGAGAATGATGTTTACACCGCTACCATCACCTTCCCCGCTGAACTGAACTATTTCGGCTTCACCACCGAGCTCGCCGAGAACAATGACGATGGTGGCTGGGCTTACATTGAGCCGTTCCGTTTCGGTGCCATTGCCGACGAGGGTACCGACTACTGGTACACTGGCGAAGAGGACTTCATTTCACTGACCTGGGATGTTTATCATGCAATCCGCATCCCCGGTGGTGAGTACAAGCTGACCGTTGACATCAACGAGATGAAGCTCTATGTCGAGGATCTCAATCCTCAAGCCCTGCGTGGTGACGTGAACGATGACCATGCTGTGAACATCTCGGACGTAACCGCCCTGATCGACTACCTGCTGAGCGGTAATACCGAGAACGTTAACCTGGTTAACGCCGACTGCAACCTTGTGGACGGTGTCAACATCGCCGACGTAACCTCCCTCATCGACTTCCTATTGAGCGGCACCTGGCCTGCCGAATAAGCTTAATCGATAGACCCTACCCTATAGCAGGGGATTCTCAAGCAGAGTCCCCTGCTTGTTATTTTCCTGGGCTCATTGTTGGCTTTACCAATAAATATAGCTATCTTTGCGCTCACAATAAATATTAACGACTAAAACAAACCTATCGCCGTGTCAGCAATCAACAAATGGCGCATCGAGGATAGCGCCGAACTCTACAACATCGGAGGCTGGGGCCTCAAGTACTTCTCCATCAACGAGAACGGCCACGCTACGGTCACGCCCAAGAGCAGTTGTGTCTCGGTGGACTTGGCCGACGTGATGGACGAGCTGCATTCCCGCAAGGTGACGGCTCCCGTGCTGCTGCGTTTCCCCGACATCCTGGATAACCGCATCGACAAGATTTCCAGCTGCTTCAAGAAGGCGGCCAAGGAATATGAGTACCAGGGGGCCAATTTCATCGTCTATCCCATCAAGGTGAACCAGATGAGGCAGGTGGTGGAAGAAATCATCGGCCATGGCAAGAAGTTCAACATCGGCCTTGAAGCCGGCAGCAAGCCCGAGCTGCACGCCGTGTTGGCCAGCAACATGACCGACTTGAACGCCAACCCGGTTATCATCTGTAACGGTTACAAGGACGAGGGCTACATCGAGCTGGCCCTGCTGGCACAGAAGATGGGTCGCCGCATCTTTGTCGTTGTCGAGAAACTCAGTGAGCTCGACCTGATCGACCAGGTGGCACAGCGGCTGCACATCCGCCCCAACATCGGGTTCCGCATCAAGCTGTCGAGCAGCGGCAGCGGCAAGTGGGAAGAAAGCGGCGGCGACAGCAGCAAGTTTGGCTTGAACACCAGTGAGTTGTTCAGCGCCATCGACTACTTGCACGAGCACAAACTGGAGGACTGCCTCAAGCTCATCCACTTCCACATCGGCAGTCAGATCACCAAGATACGCCGCATCAAGAACGCCCTGCGCGAGGCCTCGCAGTTCTATGTACAGTTGGCCAAGCTGGGCTTTGAGGTGGAGTATGTCGACATTGGCGGTGGCCTGGGCGTGGACTATGACGGCACGCGCTCCAGCGGCAGCAGCCACTCGATGAACTACAGCATCCAGGAGTATGTTAACGACGCGGTCTATACCCTCGTCGACGCGAGCAACAAGAACGGGCTCAGGCATCCCAACATCATCACCGAGAGCGGCCGCTCATTGACCGCCCACCACTCGGTGCTCGTCGTTGACGTGCTCGAGACGACCTCCCTGCCCGAGTGGGACGAGAAGGTTGACACGGTGAGCGAGGACGATAACGAACTGGTACGCGACATGTATGAGATCTGGGACAAGATCAACCAGGCCCGCCTGCTTGAGGACTGGCACGACGCGCTGCAGATACGCGACGAGGCGCTGGACCGCTTCTCGCTGGGACTCATCGACCTGCGCACCCGCGCGATGGTCGAGAAGCTGTTCTGGTCAATCGCCCGCGACGTGGATGGCCTCGTCCGCAACATGAAGCATGCCCCCGACGAGTTACGCTCGGTGAGCCGCATGCTGCCCGACAAATACTTCTGCAACTTCTCGCTCTTCCAGTCACTGCCCGACGCATGGGCCATCGACCAGGTGTTCCCCGTGATGCCCATCGACCGCCTCAATGAGCGCCCCACGCGCTTTGCCACGATGCAGGACATGACCTGTGACAGCGACGGCAAACTCAATAACTTCATCTCGGCCCAGGGTATCGCCCACTCGCTGCCCGTCCACAAACTCAAACCAGGCCAGCACTACTACTTGGGCATCTTCCTCGTGGGAGCCTATCAAGAGATCCTGGGCGACATGCACAACCTGTTTGGCGACACCAATGCGGTGCACATCAACGTATTCAAGGACCATTACGAGATTGACCAGGTGATTGACGGCGAGACTGTTGCCGAGGTGCTCGACTATGTGGAGTTCAACCCCAAGCAGCTCGTGCGCAACGTCGAGACCTGGGTGAGCGAGTCCATCCGCTCGGGCAAGATCACGGGCGACGAGGGCAACGAGTTCGTCCGCAACTTCCGCAGCGGCCTCTACGGCTACACCTATTTGGAGAAATAATTCCCAACAACCTCACGCTAAGTCGCTAAGAATTATTTAATATAAAATTTAGCGCCTTTGCGTCTTAGCGTGAGGTCAACACGACAGGCAATGCGTTTTTTCATCAGGCTTGGTTACAGGGGGGCTAACTTCCATGGATGGCAGGTACAGCCCCACGACACCTCGGTGCAGCAAGTCATCGAGGAGGCGCTCGCGACCCTGCTGCAAGCTCCCACGCCCATCACTGGCGCTGGCCGCACCGATGCCGGCGTCAATGCCCGCCTAATGGTCGCCCACTTTGACACCGAGCGGCTCATCGCCGACCTCAACCGCCTCGTCCATAGCCTCAACGCCATCCTGCCGCCTGACATCGCCATCTACAGCATCGCGCCCGTCCACGATGACGCCCACGCCCGCTTTGACGCCACCAGCCGCACCTACAAGTACTTTGCCGTCACGCGCAAGGACCCCTTCCGCTACCCATTGAGCTGGAAATGTCCTCCAGACCTTGATTTTGAGCTGATGAACCAGGCAGCAGCCCGTCTGCTCGACTACACCGACTTCACCTCATTCTCCAAACTGCACACCGACGTCAAGACCAACAACTGCCGCGTCACCCATGCGGCATGGACGCATGAGGATGACCAGTGGGTGTTTACCGTCACCGCCGACCGCTTCCTGCGCAACATGGTGCGCGCCATCGTCGGCACCCTCGTCGAGGTGGGTCGTCACAAGATGACCGTGGAGCAGTTCTGCGACGTCATCGAGCGCAAGGACCGCTGCGCCGCCGGCACCTCCATGCCCGGCCACGCCCTCTTCCTCTGGGACATCACCTACCCCTACCCCATCGAATAATTCCCAACCTCATATACACGACAATAGGCCGCGCAGACATTCTGCACGGCCTGAATGATGCGTCATAGTGTAGGGCGCTACAGTTCGGGTAGCGATACGGAATCTTTAATGAACTCCTTGAGTATGTCGCAGTGGCTGATATAACTAGCCACACTGCCGCGGTTGCGCATATAGAGGCTCTTGAGGTCGCACATCGTCTGATACTGGTAACTGTTCTCGTTGAGGTGATACACTATGTCATAGTTATCGGTAAAGGTAGTAGTGACTGCCGGAGGACCATAGGGAATGGTGGCTAAGGCATATGTGGCCTTTTGTAACAGGTTAAAGTCATTTGTTTCGGCCTTAACTCGTCGGAGCAATTCAACCGTTATTTCAACCTTGTTCTCCTCACCGTTGTAGCACACGGTATCATAACGACTCCAACCGTAACGCGACAGGTACCAGCAGTCACCCTCGTATGACGCTTGGTAATACATCGACGCCAGCTTGTAGGCCGTTTCGGGCGCAGGGTTGTCGGCATATTGCTGTTGCAGGGACACCATGTCGCGACAGTAGTTCAGTTTCTGGTTCGTCGTCTTGCCGGCGGGCAATTGCTTTGACTCGTCAAAGTATTCCACGACTTGGTGATCAAACCAGCGATCCTTCAGGTAGGTGCGCCGCGACATGTAGGTGTTGATGGCCTGTTCGGCAATGAAGGGGATGGTCACTTTCTCCAGATAGGGTATCGCGTCGGCATATCGGCCCTCGCGTATGAGGCATGTACCCATTCTGTCGTTGAAACTCTCGTCAGACATCATGGGCGTGTTCACTTCTTGAATCCAGGCATCCAAGTCGCTGCCCGCCTTGCCGCACAGATAGGCCCTATAGTTGAGCAACTCTTGCGAGGTGAGTTTGTCAATCTCATCGTTATAGAAGAAATCGCCTATCGTTGGCAAAAGCCCTTCAATCCCGATTGAGGTGAATTTGTCGTTCCACTGCACGAACTGCGGTGCAAGATACTCATGCATCAAGGTCATTAGGACCTCGTTGTAGTGCATATCCATCTCGCCGGCATTCTTGTCCATCTGCTCAACCCACTTGAGTTCCTTAGCCAAGAAATTGCGATAGGGTAAGGCATTGCCGTCAGCGGCCTTGATTCGGGCAAAGATGAAGCACACATGGGCATTGTCAAGCATGCGCTGGGTGCCACGCATCTTCATGGCATTCTCCAGCGTTTTCACCGCCTGGTCGGCATGGCCAGTGAGCGCTTGCAGGTAGCCCAGTGCGCTCTGCCACAGGCAAGGATTGTTCACCGCCTTGTTGTTGACGGCCTGCTGCGCAAGTTCGCAGAACCTGTCAATCTGATCCTGATAGATGCTTGTGGGTTCAATCCACTTCATCTCTTCGGGCGAACGGCAGCTTGTGGAATAAGCATTATTGACAAAGTCCTGCACCAGAAAAGTGAGTGTGGGCGAATTGGGATTCAGGTCATACTCCTGCTTGATGCCATTGTAATTGCGCCTCTTGCGCACAATCCACTTGACACTCTGCATGTCGCCCATCTGCTCATACTCGGCTAGGGCAGTGGAGCGGTTGCCCAGTTGCAGTTGGGCGGCAGCATACAATCCGCGGGCGATGTCGCGGTACACGCTGGATTGCTGCTTGGCAATGACGCTTTCCCACAGTGTACTGGCTCCCTTGAAGTTACCCATAGCCATGAGCGTGCGCATCTGCAACAGCAGGTATTGCTGGCTCAATCTCGTGCCAGAATAGGTGCGCGCACGATGATTGATATACTCCAATTGCTGCTTGGCATTTGCCTTATCGGCTTTGGTGGGATAGTCCCACTCGTCATCCTCGCTTCGGGATGTGAGCTGCAGGTAGTTGTTGAGCAGTTGCAGATATTGCAGCATCTCGGTGTCGCTCTTGCTCCGTGCCGCCGCTACAATATCATTATCAGTCGTGGCAAATTCATCGGGAGAGATAGTGCCAATCTCATCCACTGCCCACTTGCAATACTCCTTGCCGGTATAGTCACTCCAGAACTGATACATAGCTTCGGTGTTCACACCCGACATCTGGCTGTGCGGGAATACACTGAAGAGATAGTAGTCGGTGTTCCAGCCTCCACCACATGCCACAGCACGGCACCAGCACAGCAGGGCCATACTAACGATGATGATATAACGATTCATAATAACTTGATTTATATTGTTTTATGTTTTTTGAATTCAGACTATAGACAATCACTTGGTCGTTGATGCCCGGGCGCTCCTTCTCTAGTGCGCGGGCAGTGTTCAGCACGAGTTCGGCCGAAGGCCTGAACAGCCTCACGCTGTCGCCAACCACCACCCAGGTGGCCTGTGAAGCATCCTCGTTGAGCGTGGGGATGTCGCGGCTCGAGATGGCCACCCACCTGTCGGGAGCCACTTGACGGTAAACACTGCTGTCGTTCAAGTCCTCGTCATACAGAATAGCCTTATAACGACCATCACTGCCATACAGCACCTGCCAGTCGAAGTTGGGATAGGCGGCGCACAATTTCAAGTCGTAGTCTTCCAAGTCGCCCAAATAGGTCGCCACATCTTGCTTGTCGAGGATGGGACTGCGCTGGTCCATGCGTCTCACGCTACCGGTATTGTACACCATGAGCACACCGTAGTCAACGGGCGGCGGCGCCATGCGCAACTGGTGCAGCCTTATGGTGGCGCTCAGCTGCATCTTGCGTTCGTGCAACAGTTCTCCCACCTTGTTCAAGAAGGCAAAATAAGCCGTCTGGGATTGCTCTGTCCAGTCGCAGTCAATCTGCAATTCCTGCACATCGGGCACATCGTTGGTCTCGTTCATCTGCAACACACGCTCGACCAGCAGCCGCGCCATCTCGTCCACCATCTGACTCCTCATGCATTCTTCCATGACAAAGACCGTTGGGATGATTTCAACGCCAGTGGGCACAGGCTGCAAGAACTGCAGCGTCGCGTTGGGCATGGGTCGTCCGTCACGCATCACCACATCGAAGTAGCGCACATACATCTTGCCGATGTGATGCTGCGCCAGGAAATCACGCTCAGTGTTGTCCAGCCTCAGCGTTGTACGCCAGTAGTACACACCTGGCTGCGGATTGTCCACAGGCTGGTGCCGGCTGCATCCTGCAACGGCAAAACACAGTGCCGCCGCCAAGGCAAACAGGAAACAATGGCAATCACTCCATCTCATAAGGCCAAACAAAATTACCATCGGCAAACGGTTCACTCCGGAAACTCTCCAACAGTCGGGCAATGCCCTCATCCAACAGAGCAACCGCACCAATCATCCAATGCAACAGCAAAGATAATCCAAATCTGCTGAAATCAACCCTAATCACTCACAAATATTTCAACAATTCTACCGCCTTGCGCCACCAGGAAAGCAGAAAGGATTTTTTAAAGTAAAAAAATTGTTTTGAGGTGCTTGTCGGTTCGGGAAAAAGCATTACCTTTGCACCCGCATTAGTGCCCGCGAGGCTCAGGAAAGTGTCGCAGATTAATATGTGACCGCCTCAGGGACAGTTATTTAAACTACAAGATTAAACAAATGTACGCAATTGTAGAGATTCAGGGACAACAGTTCCGTGCCGAGGCCGGCAAGAAGTTGTATGTCCACTACCTCGGCGAGGAGCGCAAGGAAGGCGACTCTGTAGAGTTCGACCGCGTCCTGCTCGTGGATGCCGACGGTGCCGTTAAGGTTGGCGCGCCTACCGTCAAAGGCGCAAAGGTTGTTTGCGAGGTAAAGGCTCCCCTCGTGAAAGGTGAACACATCATCGTTTTCAAGAAAAAACGTCGCAAAGGCTATCGCCGCTTGAACGGTCATCGCCAGCAGTTCACACAACTTGAGATTAAGGATGTCATTGCTTAATTAACCATTTAAAAATCACAACTCTAGATTATGGCACATAAAAAAGGTGTCGGCAGTTCAAAGAACGGCCGCGAGAGCGAAAGCAAACGCCTCGGCGTGAAGATTTTTGGTGGTCAGTTTGCCAAGGCCGGTAACATCATCCGCCGTCAGCGCGGTACTCAGCACCGTCCGGGCAAGAACGTAGGCATGGGCAAGGACCACACCCTCTATGCCCTGGTTGATGGCACTGTAGAATTCCAGCACCGCGCTGGTCACACCTACATCAACGTGATCCAGGACACTCCCAAGGAGGAACAGAACTAAAGAAACAACCCAACAAAAATGAGGGTGGACGCCAAACAGGTATCCACCCTTGTTTTTGTTGATGTATTGTCAATCAGTATTCCTCGGCCTCAACATCGATGATGCGGGGATCGGTGGGGTCGATGTGTGGAATGGCGAGGTCCAACTCCTCGCCCTCCTCGGGGCCAAACCACTCGCGCAGGCGCTCGCGGGCCTTGCGCTCAATTTCGGGCGTGATGTATTTCTTGATCTTGAACAACGCCCATGCCAGAGCAGCCAAGTCGTCGGTGAATCCCAATCCCAAAATGACATCGGGAATGAAGTCGAGAGGCAGGATGAAATAACCCAGCGCTCCCAATATCTTGTACTTCAGGCTTGAAGGCACCGACGGGTCACGTGCCACATAGTAAAGCACAAGGACATAATAGACGGCCTTGCGGCCCGCTTTCCGGGCTACCTTCTTCAACTTCTTCCACAGCGAGCTGTCGTTGAAGTACTTGGCGTAATCGTCGAGGTTGAAATCTTTGTTGTTTGACATCGTCGTGTTAACTGTAATGGTCAATTCTGCACATCATTACAGCAAATCCCATGCCAAATGCTGTCGCCTGCCTCTAAAAACCTGGCAAAGCGTTGATTAAAGGCTTCAGTTCTTGTCCTGCATGTCGGCGAGGATCTGCTGCAGCTGGGTGTCGGCCTCGGTGAGTTTCTTGCGGCAGATGTCGAGCAGTTGCTTGCAGCGCTTGGTGTAATCGGTCAGGTGATCGATGCTGCACTGCGGGTCCTGCATCTTTTGAACAAGCTGTTCTAACTCGGTCACAGCCTGGGTGTAGGTCATTTGAGTATTCTCTTCCATGATTATTTTTGTCCTTATTGTTGATTGTTCACGTGGTTGATGGTCGCGGCGGCCTTCCCAGCGGCAAACTGCACGGTAACAGGGTCACCTGGCTGCAACTGGGCGGCAGCGGTCACACATTTGCCATCCTTCATCACCAGGGAATAGCCGCGACGCAGGGTGTTGACCGGTGACAAGAGCGTGGCTTTGTCATCGAGTGATTGCAAGCGGTGTTTTTCGCGCAGCAAGGCACTAGCCACAGCATCACCGGTGCGCTCAACGGCCCGCTCCAAGCGTGACCGCTGGGCGGTGATGAGGTTGACGGCGGCAACGGGCAAGGCCCGTGCACAGCTATCGAGTTTCACCCTGTTAGTGTCCAAGATGTTGCGGGCAGTAGCGGGAATCATGCTCCCGTAATAGGCCAGTTGCTCCCTGGCGTGACCGATTGTCTCGCGCACGGTCGTAGCAATCGCCTCCTGTAACTCGTTGAGATGGGCCAGCGCCTCGGTACCTCGTTGAATGAGCCACTCGGCAGCGGCAGTGGGTGTCTTGACGCGCATGGCGGCAACAAAATCCAACACCGTGACATCACGCTCATGACCGATGCCCACGATCACGGGTATTGGGAACTGGGCTACCGCCGATGCCAGGTCATAGTTGTCGAAAGAATTAAGCTCGGATGTCGCACCGCCGCCACGGATGATGACCACGCAGTCAAACAGGTCAATACTTTCGTTGATGCGGTCGAGGGCGGCCAGCACGGTGGGCACCGTCTGTGCACCCTGCATCGAAGCGCTGAACAGGCATGTGTAAAACTTCAAGCCATAGGCATTATGGTGAAGCTGGTTCATGAAATCGCCATAACCAGCAGCCCCTGCAGCCGAGATGATCGCGATGCGTTGCGGCACGTCGGTCCATGGCAACTGCTTGTTCATGTCGATAATGCCCTCGGCAGTCAGCCGATTGATGATTTCGCGTCGCTGGCGGGCCAAATCGCCCAAGGTAAACTCCGGGTTGATGTCGTTAATCACCAGCTTGAAGCCAAACAACTTATGGTAATTGGCTGTCACCTTGAGCAGGAGTTTCATGCCATTGCCAAAGGGCTGTCCTGTAGCATCCTTAAATTTATAATAGAGGCTACCGTAATTACTGGCCCAAATGACACCACCGATTTTGGCAACCGTATTCCCCGACGAGTCCTTTTCAATCAGTTCCATATAGCAGTGCCCTTTGACCAGGCGCATATCCACAGCCTCAGCAACGACCCACTGGTTCTGCAGGTCTTTCTGCCGATTGACAGCGCTCTCGATGCGGGCATTCAAGGCACTCAGGGTCATGCCCTGGGGCTGCTCGGGGAAAAGGGACTGACCGTTCACTTGACAGGCTTGATTTTGGTGCCGCTCATGCGGTAAGTGATTGATGGCTTGAGATAAGGGGCAAAACGCTTGAATTCACTGGGAGCAAGAAACTGCTCGAGGCCGTGAGTTGCCTCGACCTGTAAGCGACGATCGCCTTTAAAGGTCAACTGGATGAGCGGGAAAATCATCGCATCCTGCAAGTCGGCGCGCAACTCGCGGGGCATCTTTTTTACAATAAAGTCGTCGATGCCAGGCATCTTGAAGTGCCTGTCGGTGCGCAACATCTGCCACTTGCTGTTCCACAGCGTCAGCTTACTGTCGGGGACAGGGGTGAGCACAGTCTCGATAACAACTATGACCGTGTCGCGCGTGCCGGTGGTCAGCATGCGCATCTCCACCACCTTGCTCTCGCTGGTCTGCACCTTGAGATAGGCGCTGTCCAGTGCCACTAGCTGGCTGGTGCCACCCAGATTGTTGGGCACGGCGACAGTTTGGCCGCTGTTGTAATAATCCACAAGGTCCAAGCGGTTGGTGCGTGTCAACAGCGGGAAAACATTGCCAGGTTCACTGGCAAAGAAGTCGGGTATGGTGCGTGCCGCGCCATCCAGCGGCAGCAATGCCATCGACATGGCGATGATGACCAAAAGACGTTTCATGTTCACTCAGATGCACTAATTTGATACAAAGTGGGCCCCGATTAAAGAGCCCACCTTGATAATGAGTTCTAGTCGCGATTAATGGGCTCCGTATTTCTGCTTCACCTCGGGTAACCACTTGATGATGTCATTGATGCGAGTTGCATGGCTCGGGTGCGAGCTCATGAACTCGGGCGGCTCCTGGGTCGTGGTCGCAGCCATCTTCTGCCAGAAGGTGACAGCCACATCAGGGTTATAACCTGCAATGGTCATCAGCACCAGGCCCATCTTGTCGGCCTCACTCTCGTGCTTGCGCGAGAAAGGCTGCATCACACCATACTGAGCACCAAGGCCATAAACCTGTTGTGCAATCTGCTGGGTTGCAGCGCTCTTGCCACTGGTGAGGATGCCGACAGCAGCAGCACCATACTCGGCCAGCACTTGCTGACTCATGCGTTCGTTACTGTGTTTAGCGACAGCGTGGGCCACCTCATGTCCGATGACCACAGCCAACTCGTCGTCGCTGCTGGCCAGGTTCATGATGCCCTCATAAACCACGATTTTTCCGCCAGGCATACACCAAGCGTTCACCTCGTCGCTTCTAACCAGATTGAACTCCCATGCAAAATTCTGAAGTTCATTCTCCAGGCCAGCATACCTGAGGTAGGCTTCGGTAGCGGCCGCGATGCGCTGACCCACGCGAGTAACCGTTGCACTCTGCGTCTTATTGGTCGAGATGGGCGCGGTCTGCATGAAACTAGCATACTGCTGCAGGCTAGCCTGCAACACTTCTTGGTCGCTCACGAGATTCAACTGTTTGCGGCCAGAGATGGGTACCGAGCCGCAGCTGGTGAGCAGCATCGCCGCTACAGCCAACATTGCAATCACTTTTTTCATAATCGGTAGATTTTTGAGTTATACGATAGGGTTGATATACACATAATTAGTGGGTTTGAACCACCTCGGTGGGCGGCAGATTGGAATTGCGGCGATCGATGGCATCCACCACGCGCGTAGCGAGTTTCTTGAATGCCATGCCCGAGATGTCGTTCATCCTCACGACGGGCTGGCCGTCGTCACTGCCCTTGCAGATGCTGGCCACAAGGGGTATCTGTCCCAATAGCTCAACGCCCAACTTCTCGGCGAGATCCTTGCCGCCGTCACGCCCGAAGATGAAGTACTGCTCATCGGGGTGAGAGGCCGGTGTGAACCACGACATGTTCTCGACAATGCCCAACACGGGCACGCCCACATGCTCGCCCATGAACATGCTGATGCCCTTGCGCGCATCGGCCAGCGCCACCTGTTGAGGTGTGGTGACTACAATGGCACCCGTGATGGCAAGCGTTTGAACGAGGGTCAGGTGGATGTCGCTGGTGCCAGGTGGCAAGTCAATGATGAAATAGTCCAGTTCACCCCAGTCGGCCTCGTTGATGAGCTGGCGCAAGGCGTTGCTGGCCATGGCTCCGCGCCACAGCACCGCCTTTTCCTTATCGACGAGGAAACCCAGTGAAAGCATCTTCACGCCATATTTCTCCAGGGGGATGATGAGGTTCTTGCCGTCCACCTCGTGCATGTAGAGTTGCTCGTCCTCGGCGCCAAACATCTTGGGCATCGAGGGACCGAAAATGTCAGCATCCAGCAAGCCCACCTGGTAGCCCTGCAGGGCAAGCGCCACGGCCAGGTTGCAGGCGATGGTCGATTTGCCCACACCGCCCTTGCCGGAGCTCACGGCGATGATGTTCTTTACTCCGGGCAACGGTTTGTCAATCTTGCGCACAGGATTGTCCTGAGCAGTTTTCACACCGATGTTGCCCTTGATGTCAACATCAGCGCCCACATGAGCAAGGATAGCGGCCTCGGCGGCCTTGACCACACTCTTGATGAAGGGGTCGGTGGGTTTCTCAAATGTGAGCGAGAAACTCACGCGGTTGCCGTCGATGCGTATGTCGTCATTCAGCATACCCATATCCACGATATCTTTTCCCGTTCCAGGATAACGTACCGTGCGCAGGGCATCAATGATTAAGTTCGGATAAATGTTCATGTTTAGTTTAAAGTTTATAGTTTAAAGATTAATTTTTTGAGTTTGGATCGGGCATGAGCTGCGGCATCTGGATATAGCCACGGTTATAGCTACGGTAGGTGTCGGGCTCAATCTCAATATCGGGCTCAACCAGCTCCACGCCATGAGGCAGAGCGAATCGGATATACTTGATGGTCAGGCCACGTTCCAGCCACTGCATCTCGTAATGGGTCTTGATATCCAGGATATCGTCGGCAAGCCCGCTGGCATACAGGTCATCGGTATCGGCCTCGACCGGTAAGCGGTTCTCCTGCACCAGCGCGTGGGTATAAGTGTACAGGAAGGGGCTGTCGGTCTTCAGGTGGACAATGCCGCCGTCGCTCAGGATATGGCGGTAATTGTCCAGGAAGCGCGTCGAGGTCAACCGCTTGTTCACCTTCTTCATCTGCGGGTCAGGGAAAGTGATCCAGATTTCGGACACCTCGTCGGGGGCAAACATGCGGTCGATAAGTTCGATGTTAGTGCGCAGGAAAGCCACGTTAGGCAAGCCCAGCTCGGTAGCCATCTTGGCTCCGGTCCACATGCGGGCACCCTTGATGTCCACACCGATGTAATTCTTACCCGGGAAACGCTGTGCCAGCCCCACGGCATATTCCCCCTTACCGCAGCCCAACTCGAGCACGATGGGGTTGCCGTTCTTGAAATAGGCCTCATTCCACTTGCCGCGCATGGGGCAGCCGCCCTCCTGGGTCACCACTGCAAAGGGGAACTGGAACACACACTGCATGCGCTCCATGTCGGCAAATTTCTTGAGTTTGTTCTTACCCATTCTAATATATTAATGAGTTTCTTTATCTGATTGCGATTTTATAAGACTTGCCATTCAGCACCACCACATAGAAGCCAGGCTCCAGACTATAGCGGTTCTCGCCTGCCGCGAGCGTCAAGTCGCGGGAGGTGCCGTTGATAGCGACAAGCTGGGCGGTGCCGTCCTGGCGGGTATCGATGCACAGTGCATGATCCTCAATCCACACGCGGTCAGCGCTAGCCCTCAAGTCCTCAACGCCGGTGCTGTTCGTCACACTCGCACGGCAATCGGCCACATGCCAGCCAGCGTTGTCGGCATCGCTTAACAAGATGCCAGTCAACACGATCTCAGCCTCGCTGGGCAAGGCGGCATCGGCGCGAACGGTGATTGAGAATACGCCATCGTTGCTGTCATCAAGGGAGGTGCGACTGAGTGAATACATCACGGTGCGTGATGTCGTGGCATCGATAGCACTGGTCTCGTTTACATATCCCTGTGCCCCATGGTTAGCCACCAGAGTCAATCCTTGCGGCAGGATAATGTCACACTGCATTGAACTGTAACCACTTGCATTTTCGAGTTTGACGGCCAGAGTGCGCTCCTCACCGGGTTGAATGTACACATCGTCAAGATGCACCCTGTCGCCGGTATCAGGCATCAATGATGCTTTAAAGGATCCGCCCATGATAATCGAGAGTACCGCATTGATATCAGAGATATTGATCTCGCCATCATCGTTCACATCGGCTCGACGCATGAACGCGTCATCATAAACATGGCCAAGGATGATGCTAACGAGCGCGTTGATGTCGGCAATATTTACCTCACCATCGCCATTCACGTCACCACGCAACCAGCCACTCTCGATCATGAACTCCTTCCACTGTTCGGCGGCTTTATATCTATCAACCGAGCCACTGGGAACCGTCAAGGGTATCGAACTCTGGTCCACGCCAGCCCAAACTTCCTCGCCCAACTCGGGCACACGGCCAGCGCCGCTAGTCAGTTTTTCCAGGCCAGTCATTCCCGCCATGGAACGAGTTCCTAACCATGTCATCGTCTCGGGCAGTTCCACAACCGACAGCGTTGACACGTTGTACAACGCATAGTCGCCAAAGGATTTCACACCCTTGAGATCCAGATTGCCGTTGATTGCGGTACCTGCCAACAGGTAATCATTGAGTTTGGCCAACTTACCGCCCAAATTCACCTCGGCAAGGCTGCTGGCATACAAGAATGCGCCTTCACCCAGGCTGGTCAGGCTATTTGGCATCTTAGCCGAGGTAACTGGCGTCAACACCATGACCCAGTCACCAACCTCAGTCAGATGCCTGCTCGTCGACAAGTCCAGGCTACTGATGTTGGTTCCTGCCAGGGCGCGCTCGCCTATCGACTGAATCGATGAGCCCAACTTGATGGTCTTCAAGGCAGGGCAATCCATCAACGCGGTAGCATCCAGTTTGCGCAAGTGGCTAGAAGAATCCACCTTGAGGCTCGCCAGCGACGTGCAACGCATGAAGGCGCCATAGCCCACTACCTGCACGCTTGCAGGCAACTGAATGGCCGCCAATGACGTGCAGCCAGCAAAGGCAAAGTCAGCAATACTGTCGACCGTTGCAGGCAGCGTGATCGAGGCTAGATGGGAACAGCCGGCAAAAGACGCTTCTCCGATGGCCTTCAAGCCAGCCGGCAATGTCACGCTGGTCACCGGCAGATCGGCAAAACTACCCACGGGCAGAACATCGGCTGCAAAATCCCAGCGCCAGTAATGCCCCTGGGCCGTGCGGCAGGCCTCGATGCTCACACCCTCCAGGTCCACCGTTTGCAGCTTGTGGAGGTTATCTGAGATGAAATAAAAATCCTCAGCATTCATCGAGCCCGTTACCTTCAAGGTTGTGATATCCATATTGGTAACCTTGCTCGACAAGCCACCAGCAGTATTAGACACCTCAAGCGCTTGAACGTGCATGGCCAGCAGCATCAGTATCGCTAAAATGACATTCTTGTTCATCTTATCATCATGATTAATCGTGTTAAACATGCAAATATAGTGCATTTTAAAGAAACAATGCACAAATTTAACAAAAAATCCGCTGCCCGCTCCACAAACGCGCAAGGCCGCCCATGGCAGGATCATCCACCCTCCTGATAAGACAGCGCCGTCACTCCAGTGAGCAACGGCGCTATAAGCATCAATTCACCTCAGGATTCAATCCTGAAAGGTCAAAGCCATTTTCCTTACTTCATTACCTTCACGGCTGTGGTGGTACCATCGGTGTAGGTGGTCACAACGATGTTGACACCATCGAACGGGGTCTCGCTCTCCTGACCAGCCACGTTGATGTAGCGCACACCGGCAATCTGCTTGTCGATCGTCACGTGCTCAACGCCCGAATTGTTGTTCATCAGGGCCATCGCATCGGCGGCCAGATAAGCCATGTGGTTGGGAGTTACCAGCAACACGTTGGCCAACGTCATTGAGGCATCCTGTGCATCAAAGTCATCGTCGGCGGCAAGCGTCAAGCGTACGATATTGCCCTCAGTGCCCTCATAGGACTTAAGTTCCATCGAGACACCAATGATGGTGTAGATGTTCTCCTCAATCTCGTGCTGGAGAGCGTAATAGCCGTGACCTTCACCACGGTTGACACCCTCGGCCTTAACGAGCTTCACACCCTGGGGCAGCACGACCTCGCACTGCATAGCGGTGTACTCATGCTCATCGTTGTTAAGGGCAACATCAACAGTGCAGGTGCTGCCAGCAGTGAGGTTGATATTTTCCATGCTCAGCACATCGCTGGTGGTGAGGCAAAGCTCGCCGGCAAGCGCATGGAGGCGTTGAATCGACTTCTTGGCGTTGCCCGACAGCAGCATATCGATGAGTGCAGTCACGTCGGCAATCGAGATGGAGCCATCCTGGGTCAGGTCAGCAGCCTTCTCGTTGATATCGCCACCGCTCAGCAGGTAGTCGATGAGCGTGGTAACGTCAGAAATCGTCACGAAACCGTCGTTATTCACATCACCCAAGATGAAGTCATCGTCCTGGAAGAAGAAGTTCATCCATTGGTCAGCATCACGGTAGCGGTTAGTGCTCTCGGCATCAGGAGCGATGAGCGGCACTGACGGCTGATCCACACCAGCCCAAACCTCCTGGCCCAGTGCAGGCACCTCACTTGCGTCGGTCTTGAGCACCTTCATGCCGATCATACCAGCCATAGCGCGGTCGCCCAGATAAACGACGGTCGAGGGCAGCCTCATCGTGTCGATTTCCTGGCTATCGTTATAGAACGCGTAGTTGCCGATGTGGGTCACGCCATTCCTGAGCATGTTGCCCAAGTTGAGCTCGCCATCACCAGCAAAGGTGAAGTCATTGATGTGGTTAATCGTGCGATGACGGCCAGGAGCGCCACGGCGTGTGGTGCCATCCTGGGGCGCACCGGGAAAGACAACACTCGAGAGCGACGGGTTGTGTGAGAAGGCACCCTCGCCCAGGGTGGTCATGCCGTCAGGCAGCTGGATGCTCGTCAGTTGGGTTTGAGCCATGGCCCAGTCACCAATGGTAGCAACCCCCAACGAGGCAACATCGATGCTGGCAAGGCCCGAGTTGATGAAGGCCTCCTCGTCGATGCGGCTGATCCTGCATGCGGGATTAAAGTTCAGCGACGTCAACGCGGTGCAGCCATTGAACACACCCCTGAGGATGTAGCCCACATTGGCGCCAACCGATACATTGTTCAAGCGGTAATCACCCAAGAAAGCAAAGTCACCGATGAACTTGGAGTTGATGACGGCGCTTGTCATTGACTCGCAGCGCGAGAAAACGCCCTTGCCCATCACCTCGACCGATTGCGGCAGCTCAATGCTGGTCAAGCCGCAGCCCGAGAAGGCATAGTCACCAATATAAACCAGTGTCGAGGGCAGCGTGATGCTCGTGAGCTGATTGCAGCCCGCAAAAGCGGCATAATTGATTGACTCAAGGTTGACCGGTAATTTCACCGTGGTCAGCTTCTTGCCAAAAAACGCGGTGCGGGGAATCTCGTTGCCGGCATAGGTGGTAACGGTGCCATAGAGCGCGGTGCCACTGTTCACCGGAACGATTGTCGCCTGGCTCAAGTCAATTGAGGTAAGCTCATTGAGTGAATTGGTAATAAACAAGAAATCACGGGCATCCATCGTGCCATTAACCACTAGCGTCGTGATATTCAAGTTGTTATTCACTTTCTGGGCTAGTTGACCCGCAGTGTTATTCACGATCAAAGCTTGTGAACTCAGTGTCGTGAGAGCCGCCATAAGCAGCATGAAAAACCATTTTCGCATATTGTATCTCTTGTTGTTTTGATTTACTATATTTGATTTAACCTGCAAATGTACACATTTTTTTACTGGCACAATGTCATTTAACTATTTTTTTGCTTTTTAAACCATGATGGAAGAGGCGACCACTAGGCCGCCCAATGGATATCTGTTACCCCTTCCAGCACCCTGACCATGCAAAAATATTCTTAAAAATAGGTACTCGCACAAGAATTATTGCTAACTTTGCAGCCCATGGCAGTAACGCTGGCACATATACAAAAACAGTTAAGTCACCAACTTGACGCCCTCAGCACAATCATCACCCAGACGCTGAAGAGCGATAGCGAGTTGACTAACAGCATCGTAACCAATTATCTCAAGAGTAAAGGCAAGATGCTTAGGCCCATCGTCGCCCTGCTCAGCGCCAAGTTCTTTGGGGGCATCAACGATAAGGCCCTCCAGGGTGCTGCCGCCCTCGAGATGCTGCACAACGCATCGCTCATCCACGACGACATCATCGACGAGGCCACCGAGCGTCGCGGACTGCCCACCATCAACAGCGTGTGGAGCAACCACGTGGCTGTGCTCGTGGGCGACTTCTTTGTCACGGGAGCCTTGCGCTGCGGCGTTGCCACGGGCGACCCGCGCATCCTATCGGCCCTGGCCGACATGGGCCGCGACCTGTCGCTTGGCGAGATTGACCAGGTTGACATCGCCCGCAACCGCAATATCGACGAGGCCATCTACATGGACATCATCCGCGACAAGACGGCATCGTTGTTTGAGTGCTGTGCCGCCGTGGGCGGATATGCCAACGACGCCGATCCCGAGGCCATCGACGAGATGAAGCATTTTGCACGCCTGCTAGGCCTGTGCTTCCAAATCAAGGATGACACCTTCGACTACTTTCACAACCCCATCATCGGCAAGCCCACGGGCAACGACCTGCGCGAGGGCAAGATCACGCTGCCCCTCATCTATGCATTAGGCCGCACCGACCTGCCCGAGCACGATGAGATGCTGCAACTCGTCAAGAAGGAGAACCTGTCGACCGAGGACATCGACCGTCTCATCAACTATGCCAAGGAGGCTGGCGGAATCGACTATGCTTACCAGACCATGAAACGGCTGCGCGACGAGGCCGGGCAGATTCTCGCCCCCCATGCTCCTAACGACACGGTCAAGGAATTCATGGAAATCTTTGACTACGTCATCGAGCGCAAACTCTAGTCCCACCCGCGCGACTGCCGACCGAGGTCATTTCCCCCTCGGTTTTCCACATGTAATTATCGTCATTTTTCCCCTCAGTTTTATTGGTGTCCAAATACTATTTTTGGGGCTTCACCCACAATCATTTTGTTATATTTTCAGTAATTTCCTGACTTCGTCAATGCGTCACCCTAGGTTGCATTTCACTTTTTCCCGATATTGAACAGCGGTTCAATATCTAACAGAACCGATAAAACAGTTTGGGTGAATCATTGACGAAGTCAGGAGGGCGAGGACGGCATCTACACCTTGTCCTTGGATGGTAAATACCTCACTGAGGGAACCGATATCTATTTCAAGGTTTTCCAAGACCATTCTACCGAGGTATCATGGCCGCCGAGAACTGGTGGTACTATATTAGCGAAACCGGTGTTTATAGTATTGTGGTCACTTTCAATCCCAGTAATGGCGAAATCACCTTCACTGCCACCAAGGTATTGTGAGCCATCTTATCAACCCAACTGAACTAAAAAGGAGGATGAATCCCGTTGCCGAGGTTCACCCTCCTTTTTTCTGTCTCAAAATCAGTTATTTCCGGAGAAAGCTCCGTTAGGAGCGGCCAGGGCTTAGGCAGGGGTGTAACGAGGCGAAGCCGAGTGAAACCCCTGCAATAGTAGACAGCACTAGTATTAGCCCCATCGGGGCGGCAGTTAATCATTGATACACAATCTGTCGCCACTAACGTGGCTAATGTTCGTGTGTGGCATTCAATTACAGGGGTTCCGCTACGCTACACCCCTGCCTATACCCTGACCAGCCCTAACGGGCTTCGAAGTAAGCCCCATCACGCGAAAACGCCATAACGGCATTGATATAGAAACGCTTATGGAACCTTGGTGCTTTTTCCCCGGACAACAATGAATATCTTTAGCGGACACCATTATCTCAAAATGGACACTCCGAAAGTTCTGTATTCTCAGAACTCACAGGAGTACTAGAGCCTATAGAAAACAAAAAAGGAACCCTGATTAAGGATTCCTCTTTTGGCGGTGTGTACGTGACTCGAACACGCGACCCCCTGCGTGACAGGCAGGTATTCTAACCAACTGAACTAACACACCATGTTACAAATCTCGCGAAATGCGGTGCAAAGATAATGCAAATGTTTTCAATCCTGCAAATATTTCGACATTTTTTTACAAAAAAGAGGTCATTTTTAGCTTTAGGCGCTCATTTTTTCTCATCTTCATCGCCAATGATGTCCACACGGACGAGCTCAATGCGCGCTGCCGTCTTTCGTTCAATGGTGAATCGGTAGGGCGGCAAGTCAAACACTTCGCCCACATTGGGGATGGCCTCGTTCTCGGCCAGCAGGTAGCCAGCGAGGGTCTGGTAGTCGTCGCTCTCGGGGATGTCGAGGTGGAACCGCTCATTAATTTCCTCAATCTCCATGCGCCCCGAGAATTCATAGCTAGTCTCGCTCAGCTGGCGTGCCGTGAGGCGGTTGCGGTCGTGCTCGTCCTCAATCTCGCCAAAGATCTCTTCCACAAGGTCCTCGAGTGTGACCATGCCGCTGGTGCCGCCAAACTCATCGATGACGATGGCCAGGGAGCGCTTCTCGTCCATGAGCTGCTGCATCATCTTGCGGGCCAACAACGTCTCGGGAGCAAAGACGACGGGCTTGAGGCGTGTCTTCCAGTCCACATCGGTGACAAAGAGCTCACTCACCTGGATGAACCCGATGACATCGTCGATATTCTCTTTATAGACCACAATTTTGGACAGGCCCGAGCGGGTGAACAGCTTGACAAGGTCGGCACGCTCAGTGTCCTCGACGTTGACGGCGACAATCTCGTTGCGCGGCACCATACAGTCGCGCAGCCTCGTGTCGCTAAAGTCAAGCGCGTTCTCAAAGATTTTCACCTCGCGCTCGACGGTCTTGTTCTCATCCTCACGCTTGTCGATGTTCTCCTGCAGATAGGCGTCCAGCTCATCGACCGTGAGCAGCCTCATGCGCGTGGAGTCGATCTTGATGCCAAACAGTTTCATCAGCGCTGCCGACATCCACTCGGTGAAGCGCGAGATGGGATAGAGCAGACAATAGACCATGAACAGGGGCACCGATGCCGTGCGCAACGAGGCGTTGGGGTTGATGCGGAATATCGTTTTGGGCACAAACTCGCCAAAGATGAGGATGATCAATGTGGCGATAAGCGTCTGGACCAGCAACAGCACGGCCTCGTTGTGTATCCACTGCTCGAGCGGTATCGTGAGCAACTTGGCCATCGCCATCGAATAGACAATATTGGCGATATTGTTGCCGATGAGCAGGGTGGAGATAAACATCTCGCGGTTGCGGTAATAGATATTGAGAATGCGGTTGACGATACCGCCTCGCGCCATCTCAATCTCGGCCCGCACCTTGTTGGAGCTGACAAAGGCGATTTCCATGCCCGAGAAGAATGCCGAGCACAGCAGCGCGATGAGCGCGATGACGAGCGGTGTTGTATAAACTGGATCCAAAATGCTGTCGCTATTGATGGTTTCTATTAGGTTTCATTATTGCATCGGGCGCGGCTTGTTACCGCTGCCGGGATGTGGCATGCGGCTCTCGTCAATCGGGAAAATCGCCTCGACCTGACGCAACTGGTAGGTGGTCAGTTTTTCGTTGGACTCATATCCATAGCCCTCGATGATGCGGCCCTGTTTCTCGATGTGGATAAACGCATCGCTGTACAACCGGTGCTCGTGCTGATTCCACATGAGTTCATCGGTGAGCACAACGTCATTGTTCACGTTAGTGATGCGCACATTGCCCGTGAGGGTCCACAGGGCCTTGTCCTTGTCAAAGTAGGCCGAGTCACACTTGATGGTGGAAACGGGTTTATAGTTGTTGTCCAGTTCCTCACAGGTCACACCCTTAGGGAAGGTCCAGTGCGGCACCTTAGCCTCCTCATACATGTTCCACAGCTTGGTGGCGATGCGGTAGCGGGTGTGGCCCGAGTCGCTGATGACCGTCTCCACATCGGTTGTGGACATGGTGGGCACTGCCTCGGGATCGGTGGGATGATCTACCATGGTGGTTGCACTGTCCTTACAGCCAGCAAGCAGGGTCACCACAACAATCACAAGCGCTATGTGCAACAGGCATCTCACAGCAGGTTAGCGTATGCGGTTCTTCCAGAACCACATCTCGTTGAAGTTGATTCCGAGTGTGATGTTGAGATAATTCTCGGTGATGAGATGGGTGGGGCTGGTTTCACGATGACGCCACTCCACGCCCAGGTTAACGGTCGTCTCGTCGCCAATGGCGGGAGCGGGAAGACCGATACCGACGCTGAGGCCATAGTCACGCACGTTATTGCCATTGTAATTCAGGTAATCGTGGTTATAGAACGCACCGGCCCTGAACTGCATGGAGCCCACATAGCTGCGGCGATGGTTGGGCGTGTACTGCACACCTGCAGCCACCTTCCACCGGTCGTCAAACTGCATCGTCTGGGACTCAAAGCCCCCGATAGGCGTGTACTTGGCATCACTCCAATTCTGGTAGGTATAGTCGGCCTCAACCAGCAGCTTGTGGTTTAACTGATAGCTCAGTCCCACGCCAATGGTTGTGGGCTGCTCGTAATTGCCCTTCATCGACGTGTAGCCAATGGTATCGAGTTTGCTGTCCTGACTGTCATAACGCGTTCCCCAAGTGTGACCATGGTATGACTTCTTGGGCTGGAAAGTGGCACCCAGGGTGAGCAGGTCACGACCTTTCATCAGGGGCAGACTGTATTGAGCACCCACTTGAACGTTCCAGTCACGGATCTGCATGGTGCGGCCAAAATAGCCGGTCGAGGATGTCGCGATGACCGTCGAATTGTTGGTCGTGCCGAACAGGTAAGCGAAATTGAAGCCTAACGACAAGTGCTTGAACGGCTCATATCCAGCGCCAAAGTAGAGCTGGTTGAAACCACCGCTACCGCTGCGCGACTCACTGCCGTTTTCAATGTCGCCACCATAGGAGTAACCAACCTGGGAATAAGGCAGCAAGCCAAACGAGGCACCCAATCCCTTAGTGATCCTGAAATGCCCGGTCAAGTAGTCCAGTCCGCCACCAAAGTTGTAACCATTGTGGCCATTCTCCTTGCTCCACAGGTTGGAGACGTCAACACCCACATCCCACAGGAAGGTGAGTGAATCCACGTTGGCATAGGAAGCGGGATTCATCACGTTGATGATGCGTCCACCCTTCATGGCATAGCCCACACCACCCATCGAGCGCTGTATGCTGGAGACATTGTCGTTAATCAAGCCATAGCCCATCTTGGAATAGGGGGTGGTCACGATCTGTGCTTGCCCCATGCTGCAACCCATTGCGACAGCAAGCAGTAACAGTGTTATTGTTTTAACGATTTTCATTCTTTTCATTGTATAAGTAGATGCGGTTGAGTCCTTCAGCCGCCAAATGTTCTTGATAAATGACGCCATCCTCGCCCAGACGGCTGTGCAGCAACTTGCCGTCACCGCCCGTGAGAAAGACCGTCAGGCCGGGATGTGACATCTTGAGTGTCGCGATGCACGACCTGATCTCGCCCAGTAGCCCCAGCAATACCCCGCTGCGGATGGCAGTCTGGGTATCATAGCCCATGACGGGCGTGTCGCCATCGGCGTCCACCAGGGGCAAGCGCCCCGTGTGCTCGTGAAGCGACTTGAAGCGCAGGCCCAACCCGGGTGCGATGTTGCCACCCACAAAACAGCCATCGGCAGTCACCAGGTCATAGGTGATAGCCGTGCCGGCATCAATGACCAGCACGTCGCCCCCTTGTGCAATGCTCCAGGCACCCACAGCGGTCGCTATGCGGTCGCGCCCCAGGGTCTGCGGGGTGCGATAGCCCAAGGTGATGGGCATCGGCGTCTCGTGGGTCAGGCTCATCACACGGCTGCACCGCTGATTGATGAGTTCTTCAACACGCTGGCTGGCCTCGCTCGAGGCCGTGCTGCACATGATGGCGCTGTCGGGTTTGTAGGTGCTGATGAAACGGTCCAGTAACCTCACGTCACGCCGCATGAAGCGGTTGGTCGCCACGAGTTCCGTGCCGATGAAAAACGCCACCTTGACCGAGGTGTTGCCGTTATCTATCGTGAGATTGCCTTTCATCAAAAGCGCAAAATTACTCAATTATTGGTAATTACAAAAAATAATCAGCCAGGTTGAGGCTATTTTTCGGTTTTATTGCTCTCGCGGTCAATCATCCAGGAGGCGTAAAGCTGCACAACCACGCCCGCCAACAAGAAGCCAAGCCAGTTGTTAGTGCCCGGCGAGAAGAATATCATCCACGCGCTAGCACAGTACAGGATAGCACTGAAGATGAGGATGTGGTGCAACCGCTTGATGCGCAACGACGGGCCATCATAAATACCGATGAAGCGCCCCACCAGCACAATAAACGCGCCCGCAGCAAATGCCCAGTGCATCCACATCTCATTCAGGTCGAGCAAAGGCATGACTGCCATCACCACCAAAACAAGCATCCCAATGAGCACCAGCACATTGGACATTTTAGTCCTATTTTCTTGGGTCATCATTGCCAGTTCAAGGGATATTGGTGATAAAGACCTCCTCGTTGATGCGCTTCATGCCATATTTCTCGCGCACGAGGCGCTCAAGCGACTCGTTGTCGGTATTCAGTTCATTGACCTTAGCCTCATACATGGCCGCCGAGTCCTGATTGTTCTTGATCTGGCTCTTTAACTCGTTGATTTGCGAACGATAAGAGTTGATGCGCATGTAGTTGTTGTCCCCAAAGAACAACAACACAACGACAAATGCTATAAAGATGATCAGCGGGATATTGAGCCACCGTGGTATCCAGTTGGGACGTTTGAAATTGAAGATTGACATATTCTTATCGCTTTTTATTATTGTTATCTATATTGTTGTCTTTTAATAGATTGGGGCGCAGGCGGCGGGTGCGTTCCAACGACATCTGCATCTTCCAATCGGCAATCTTAGCCTGGTGGCCACTGAGCAGGATTTCAGGCACGTGCCAGCCGTTGAACACCTCGGGGCGGGTATAGACGGGGGCCTCGATCAAGCCGTCCTGGAACGAGTCGGTCAAGGCGCTCTGCTCGTCACCGATGGCACCGGGAATCAGGCGCACCACGGCATCGGCAATGACAGCAGCCGGCAACTCGCCGCCAGTGAGCACATAGTCACCGATGGTGATTTCCCGCGTGATAAGGTGCTCCCTGATGCGGTAGTCCACGCCCTTGTAGTGGCCGCACAGGATCATCAGGTTCTCCTTGAGCGACAAGGCGTTGGCCATGGGCTGGTCTAACTGATCGCCATCGGGCGAGGTGAAAATAATCTCGTCATAGTCGCGCTGGCTCTTCAGTTCCTCCATGCAGCGCCACACGGGCTCAATCTGCATCACCATGCCAGCCTCGCCGCCAAAGGGGTAGTCATCCACCTTGCGGTGCTTGCGCAGGCTCCAGTCCCTGAGGTTATGCACGTGAATCTCCACCAGCCCCTTGTCCTGGGCTCGTTGCAAGATGGAGCAGTGCAGTGGGGACTCCAGCGCCTCGGGCATCACGGTGAGTATATCTATACGCATGATCTATTGTTTTAAGATTAAGTCAATAACACTATTCACATCAGCAATGCTGACTTCATTGTCGGCATTGCAGTCAGCAAGGATCTGGGGGCATCCATGCAAGGAGCCCGTCAACAGGATTTCATAGCCATCGCTCACGGCAACACCCGCCACTCCATATCCGTCACAGGTGATGCGGCCCTCCACGTTGTGGGCGCCACAGCACAACACATTACCTAGTAACAGCGTTGCGGTGAACAGTATGGATGATACCACCCTCATTCCTTGGTTTTCTCTCCAGAATCAGACGCTTGATTATCCCAGGGATAGGTGCGCTTGGGGTTGCGCGGGAACCAGCCCTTGCGCACGCGCTCCTGCTGCTCGCCCACCTCCTTGATGCCCCAAAAACACGAGAATGCGCCCACGCCCAACAGCGAGGCGGCAAGCACGTTTTCCACCAGCAGGGAACCTGCACACAGCACGATGCCAACCACCAGGAAGAACCATTTCATGCGTTGTCCCCAGTGGTACTCGCCCTTGATGACGATGGGATGGCAGATGCCGATAATCAAGAAGGAGCACAGGCCCAATACCAGACCCTGCAGATGATATGTCGCTAAAAAATCAGTCATTGCTATCGTTAATCCTTGCCCCAGCGAGACCCCCAAAGGCAGCTGGCGGCAATTGCCCTGCAAAATTAATCTTTTTGCACGACATCCCCGCATTAAATATCTTTAAATTGTGTTGCGTGTGGGGCGATTAAATCCTAGCGGCAAAACCGCAACGGCGGCTGAAAGGCATTAGGGATAAACTGGATGGTGAAATCGGGCGACTTGCCGATGAGAATCATCACATCATATTGCACCGACATTTTCAACTGATAGAAAGTGATGTAACCGTTGGCGGCGTTGACCAGATTGCGGATTTTTGCTTTGGTGATCGATTGCATGGGGTCATAGTGCTCGTCCTCGCTGCGCGTCTTCACCTCAACGATGTGCAAGCGGTTGGCTTGAGGTTCCTGAGCCACAATGTCTATCTCCAACTTGCCGACACGCCAATTGGTCTCGCGCACGGTGTAGCCCTTAGCGATCAGGAAATCGCAAGCAGCCTGCTCTCCATCCTTGCCAAGTTGATTGTGCCGTGCCATAATAATCAGGTTATTGTATCGATTCCAGTAGGAGGCCAAAGAAAACATAAGCCGCAAACAGGATGAGCGTGAACACTACACTCTTGACAAAGCAACCCCAGGCACTCATGCCGGCCTGCTTTTTCTTTTTGGATTTCTTTTTGGCTGGCTTTTTCTTAGTGGCAGGCGTGCCGCTGCTACTACCGCCAGGGCCAGTATAGCGATAGGACGTGGATGCTTGTTTCATGCGGGTATAGTGAGGAGGAGGGGTGCTGGTGGTGGAGCCAGACTTGCGCGGCGGTGGGGTCGATGACGACTCCTCGCTAGCAATAGTGGAGGTGGAACGTTTCTTGGGTATGGGTTGGCGCGCCTGCAGTAAGCACTGCGGACAAACGATCACCCCATCGTTGGCGATGAGTTGTTCGTTGCTGATATCCAGCTTTTTACCGCATTTCGGGCACGTCCAGCGCATAAGTCAAGTAAAAGTTAATAGTGAATAGTTGACAGTTAACAGTGAAGAGTTAATAGGTCACTTTTCACTGTTAACTGCCAACTGTCAACTGAATTTTATCCTTCGTAGTGGATGATGGCTTTAACCACCACGTGCCACTTGCCGTTGATGAACTCGGCCTCACCGGCACGGTCGGTGACAATGCGGTTGCCGCTAGGAATCTGGATGGCATTACCCGAGCAGGCACGAATCAGGTTGTCGGCGGGCATCATCAGGGCAAAACGATGTACCTCGGGCTTGTCAATCACCTCGAAGGTGCCATGCAAACCATCCTTAGTGTCGAGCACATAGATGGAGTTACCCTGCTCCAACTCGTCACTCACACGGGTGAAATCGTCGTTCTCATCGGGCTTACCCATGAACAGCGTCATGGGCTCAATGGGAGCCTCAACGGGTTCTTCCTCATCGAGCGCGGCCACTTCGTCGACATCCTGTTCAGGGGCTTCGGCAGGCTCTTCAGCAACAGCTTCCTTGTGGTTGCGGACGGCTTTGCCTGTCAATCTAATCGACAGGGCCTTCATCTGGTCGGCAGCATCGGTCGAGAACTCTTGCAGATTTGCATTGGTGCGATCAATCTCGCGGGCAAACTTGCGCTCCATCTCCTTGACCTTTCCACGGTTACTCAAGGCCGTCAGCAAAGCGCAAAGGCCGAGCAGGGAGCCCAGGATACCCAGCCACAGGGGCAGGTTGGCTGGACAAGAAAAAGCGCCATTCTGATTCTTGCGAAGGGCACGGTGACGTTCATCGGCGGGTGCGGGAGCCACACCAGTGCTAGAGGCATCATCCCCATTCTCGACATTCTCGCCATCGGCATCGGTGGTCTCGGGCACAGCATTAGCCAGCTCGGGATGCTCGGTGATAAATGCTTGGAACTCAGGTTCAACAAGTTTCCAGATTTGAGGAGTCACAAGTTCCTGAAGGTCGCTGATGCTACCGTTCTTGCCTTCCTCTTCTTTGAACTCATTGTAGATTTTCTCCCAACGGCGGCCCTGGTTGCTATAGACATCGTTGAGGTTGTCAAGGCTGTAGCCCTGGGGATATTTGGCCTTGATTTCCTCGATTTTCTTGCCAAAACCGCGGGCATGGGCCGTGAAATGGGCACAGGTGGCTACACCCTGCTTCCATAATGCGGGCGAGAGGGGTTGGTCGGCATTCTGTGCCATGGCCGAACTGACTAGACAGACAATGACTGCCATGAATAAAGTAAAGCGTTTCATAACTCTTGAATTGTTAGGGAGGATATTAATTTTATTGATTAAACTTGCTAATGACATCGTTGCGCATGTTCTTGAGCAGATTGTGGCGAATCACGCCAATGATGGGATAGAAGAACGGCACGTCTTCAACCACATCGGTGGCATTGTAACGTCCCTTGAGGAACGTGTTGATGCCTGCAGTGAGATAGTTGGCGAGGTTGTCGCTCAACACGCTTTCAAACAGCCTCAACACGTTGTTCTCGATGCCGAACTCATCCTTCATGGTCGCATCACACAACTCGACAAAGAAGTTGTTAAACTCCTTGACCTTCTCGACCAGGCGGTCACGCACCTCGATCGACTCGACTTGAGCCATCGTGAGTTCATCATCGCCAAGCATCGAGCAGCAGTAGCGCATCCGTTTCACGCTCGTAGCGTTATAGCGGGCAACATCAGCCTGGCCTTCCAGGCGCTTGTTTTCCAGCTTGATGCCGCCACGGCACGTGATCTGCTTGGGACATTTGTCCTCAATCTTGATCTCAAACAACTCGGTGTATTGCTTACCATAAACGCGCTCCACAATCGTCTGTGTGAGCATGTTGATGCGACTCAACGACCCTAAGATGTTCAAGATCTTGCTGCCCGTGCCCGAGAAATAGATCTGCTTGGGCATCTCATATCCGCGCTGCTTCATCGCCTGAGCGATGTAGTAGATGATGGCGGCATAGAAGTACATGAAGATGAGGCGGCGCTGGCTGTCGTTGCGCAACAGGGCATTGTAGCTGTACAGGTTGCGGTCAATTTCACGCAGCGTCCTCAACTCCTCGACATTCTCGATCGAGAACAAGAAGGCGTTGATGTCCTCGCTGCGCTTCTGAGCCATGATGTCGCTCAAGATGCTGCTCAGGTAAGCGATGTTGTTGCCCTTGTCATTCTCGATGAGCTGCTTGAAGTAGCGCGTGTAGTGCTGCAACAACGGATTGTTGTCGGCATCCTTGTCGGTAAAACCGTCGCCAAAGATGGCATTGCCTGCAAAGCGGAACGAGGAGATGGCCACTGGCTCACTGCTCATGCGGTCGCTCGTGGGTTGGTAAATCACTGTGTCACAGGTGCCGCCGCCGATGTCGATGGAGACATAGCTGCTGCCTGCCACCTCGGCACCGCTGTAATAATAGGCGGGCGCAAGGCTCTCGGGGTAGGAGCGCAAACGGTCGCTGCCGGCACCGATGTAGGTATTGAACAATTCGGTCCACGTGCGCTCGAGCGTGTCGCGGTCAGCGCCGCCCATGCTCACGGGATAGAAGTAAACAATCTCGGTTCGGCGCAAATCGGCATTCTCGAGCAACGCCTTGGCCTTGATGAGCAGGGTGAGCTCACGCAGGAACGCCTTGGCCAACTCGGTGTCACCTTTCCACTTGAGGTTAGTCGTCACCTCATAGCCATGGAAATAGCGCCGCTCATACAGGAACGGGATATTCACGTCGCTGAACAGGTTGCTGCCCACGCCGCTGTTCTCGTTGCGTGCCAGGGTGGAACGCAGCGGGAAGCCATACACATTGTCGATCTCACGCGGCACAAACTCCACGCGCTGCACCTGCTCGGCATATTCCAGTGAATGGGGCTTGTGCAGCGATGCCACAAGCACCTGGTTGGAACCATATTCAAAGGTGAACGGGCGTGAAGGCTGACCACGCTCGGCCCACTCGACATGGGTGTTGGTGGTACCGAAGTCCACGGCAAAGATGAGTTCCTTGGCACTCGGGGCATAGGGTTTCCACTGCGGGATAATCACGCCTCCTGAGCGTCCAAGGTAATTCTGCACGCTCACCTCGATGTAGTCAAACGAGCCGTCAACATCATAATAGGTGGTGCTGTAACCCGAGTGGGAGCGGATAGCGTCGCGCACGTTCAGGCCCTCGGTCTTAATGCCGTTCTTGTAAAACCGCAGCGTGGATCCGCCGCTTTCTATCATGGTGAACAATTCGACGGTATAGTCGTCATTGACATCGGTCTTGACAAACGGGAAGATGGACGCTGACAACGTCGCTCCCACCACGCGTCCGGTGCCGCGCTTCTCGTCAAAGGTCCACGTGTGGTCATTGATGGGGAAGTACTTGCGCGACAACTCGATATAGCGGTTCTCGCCTTTCTTGACCTTGATGCGCAGGGTCACCATGACGCTACCGTCAGCAAACTCCTCGATATCAATCACATGGCGCCCAGCAACGGTGCCGCGCAGGTAGTCGGTGTCAAAATAAGTGAACAGCAACGGTTTCAAGGGCAACAGGTAGCCACAGGTGGGCTGCGGCGTGCGCGGCTTGAGGTTGCCGTCAAAGAAATGGTCGGTGTCAATCACGCAACCGCTATCGAGCCTGACAAGGGTGTCGGTCAGGAAGTCGTCGGTAGTGACAAACGGATATTGTATAGAGGTGTCGGGCAGTTTGCGGTCATTCAGGGGAACATTACCGGCAAACACCTGGGTGGCGCTGTCCCACTCCTTATCAATGTAGCGGAAGTGCTCCACACTGCCGTTGAAGCCGTTAACCAGCACGAGTGGCATGGCGTTTTGGGGTTGCTGAGGCATCGTGGGCATGATGACAAAGTCGCTCTCGCTGGCAGCGGTGCGAATGTCGAGTACGCGCTTGTGATAGAACCGCGCACCCAGCACGCTCACGTCAATGCCGCCGCCAAAGGGGTCATAACTGTGCTCTAGCTGCTCCAGTACAGTTCCGGCACGACCCTCATCCAGGGCATCGAGGTTGGGAATTACCGTAGCAATGCGGCGATAGAGTTCGGGACGGTTCTGGCGCAGGGGCTCCAGATTCTTCTGCATATAGGAATAAACCTCGCCACACTGCAATCGCAGCACGGGATAGGCATTCATCAGCAGATACATGTAGTAAACGAAGTCCTCATCACGCTGCCACAGGTGACGTGTCTCGCCAAACAGGCTCACACCCTGCTCCACCTTGATGGCGTCGATGGTTCCCAATGCGGGGGCAGCCATAACGACACTGGCGGGCGATGTGCCGCCCAGCACTTGGCGGTCCCACATGAGGATATACCAGTCCTTGAGCATGTCAAAGTTGTACACCTTGTCGCTGCGCAGGAACAAATCCAGGGTCTCGCCGTAGAGGCGGTGCTGCGGGTTGGCCTTCAGCTGCTCGATGCACTCCTCACGGTTCCAGCGTATGATGCGCAAGTAGTCCTTGTGATTCTCATAGTCAAAGAACAACTGTGCCACGTCGAGCGCGTTGGACACCAGGCGCTCATTCATGCGAGCACCGCGCAGGCGGTCGTTGGCCAGCTGCTTGAAGGCGTTTTTCACCAGGTCGAGCTGCGCCAGCGGGCTGGGAATGGCGGTGCGCGGGTTCTCGCTCAAGCCGCCATCAGGATCCTTGATACGCGCGATGTCATCGTCGGTATAGGGTGAATGGGCAACCCAATCCTCCTCACCGTTCTTGCTCGTATTGTTGCTATATGATAATATTTCGCTCATATTCAATTTCAGTTTGTATTGCCCCACGCAAAGGCGCTAAGGCGCTAAGTGTTTGTTTTGTTCTATTGACGGCTCATCAAAGTTATTGACTACGCGTTTAATGCCATTCTTAAGTATATGTTCATTAAAATTCACAATAAAACCAAGTCGTTTGTCAGCCAGTTTTAAGTAGGTTAATAACTGTTTATAATGAACGGGATGCAATTCTTCAACAGATTTCAGTTCAAGTACAATACTGTCCTCTACAAGAATATCCATAATAAAGTCCATCCCTAAGTCTCTACCTTTATATGTAGCACGAACAGGTACTTGCCGTTGAGCGTGAATGCCTCGTGAGGCAAATTCAATCATCAGTGCCTCCTCATATACAGACTCTAATAGACCAGGACCTAGATGCCGATAGACTTCATAAATGCTGTCTAATATAGGTCGGGTTCCATCGTTTCTATATATTCTTTGTTCTGCCATATAAAAGTTTATTAATTCTTAGCGCCTTCGCGTCATAGCGTGGTGCACTTCGGTAGGTTCCTAGTTGATGTTCTCGTAACGCTCGGTGAATATCTTGTGGGCGGCCTTGTTGAACAGGTCCAGCAACTTGAACTCAACCGTGTGCTCGCTATAGGAGGGATTATCCTTACTCAAGCGGTTCATCTCGGCCTTGAACACGTTGTTGTCCACATTCTTGTGACCAAACATCGCCTTGCGCACCTTCACGCCCTCAATGGCATGGGCCATATCAATCTCGCCGGGCTTGAAGAACGCCACGCTACGCATGTTGTCATTCATCTCGGTGAGCCACTGGGCATATCCCTCGAGGAAATGGTCAACCAGCGTGCGGTAGAACTGCGAGGCGAGGAAATCGCTCTTGATCTTGGGCGTGTCCTCGGTGAAGCCTTGTCCGATGATGTCCTTGAAACCGGTGGTCAGGAACAGGAACAGCAGGTGGAACTTGCTCAACGGCTCATAGATGAGCTGGCGCGTGCGGCGGCCCAGCGTCAGGAAATTGACGCTCAGCTCGTCCTTGGCCAAGGCATATTCATAGGCTGTCGTGGGCAACGGATAACCGTCAGGGTCGGTGAGCTTGCTGTCAGGCACACCAGTGAAATCCAGCGGTGCCAAAGCGCCGATAAGTTCGATGAAATGGGCATTATTGCGTTGACCATGCTCACCCGGGTCATACAGGTAGGGCTTGCTGCGCACCTGGTCACCCAGGTAATAGATGCTGTTCACATTGCTATCGTTGGCGCCAGTGAGCGTGTTCTTGTAGTAGTAGAGCGCGCTCTGGGTCTTGACGATGAAGTCGCTGGTAGCGATGCGCTGGTCGTGCTTATTGCCCTCAAGGGTGAAATAGGGCAACACGGTCAAGCCGCCAATGGGAGCGCGGCTCAACGCGTCACGGTTCTCGATGCCCTCAAGGTTGGCCGCCTGACGGATGTTCTTAACCATGATGGGGAAACCCGAGGCACCCGTGCCGCCAAAGATGGAACTGATGAAGAAAATGCGGTCACCCTGGCGGAAGATGTTGCTGAACGCCTTGAACTCATTGCTGTCTTTAATCTCGTTCAGCGCCACGCTACCGATGTTGGGGCTGCCCACAAAGCCGATGTTCATCTTGTTCTCCAACTGGTAGTTGGCAAACAGCAGTGACGTCAACGCCTGGTTGGCCTCGTTCATCGTGTCATAACCGATGAATTCACGGAATTTTGCATTCTCCACGGCTCCCAGGTTAAAGATAAACGTGTCCCCCAAGGTAACGCTGGTGTTACTCATGATCTCGCGCAGGGTGACAATGCGGTTGGCAAAGAAACCGTCGGCATTGGGTTCGTTACCGTACAGTTTGCGCCTGATTTCGCGATAATCGTTGAGCAATGCCTCGGTGCGCTTCAGGTCCTCGTTGGCCTTGTGAGGGTCGATGATGACGGGCACGATTTCCAGGTCTTTCACTGGCTTGCCATTCTCATCAAGGGGCCTCACACCCGCTGCCGACAACATCAGCAGCGACTTGAGCACCCTCGACCCGGTACCTCCTATAGCAAAAAGGAATAGTCTCATATTGGTTTTTAGTCCTTATTTTTTAGTTGTTTGTCAGTGAGTTACTGCGGCAGCGGCGTGTGGCGGCAGTTGCTGCTCCACCACCTCATCGAGTAGGATGCGATGACATACAGCAATGCGGCAAACAGCACCGTTTGCATCTCAAACTGGATGGACTCGCCGATGTAGGTCAAGCCATTGTTGGCAAACACTGAGTCGTTATAGATGTAACAAATCACCGGTGCCAGCACCACTACCACACCCAGCACGGCCAACCAGTGATACCAGCGGTCAAACTTCACCGAGTTGATGGCATAATAGTAGATGGCTGCCCCACCCCATGCCACAGCAATGGTGATGGCTGCAATCACGGGATACATGTCCAGGTTATACATCTTGTCGTTGTAACCTTGATTGAAAAACAACTGCTCATAGATGTTAAAACCGTCGGTACAGCTCAGGATGAAAAACAATACCGTCACTGCGATCCCGATAATCAAATAAACTAGATGTTTCATATTTCAGTTGTTAGTAGTCTTTTATCGTTAGCCAATGGTTTTATCGCTTCAAGTGAATGGTCACGTCAAAGAAGCTGCTGCCGCCCTTCATCGCGTCAAACATGCCGCCCAGCAGGTGCTCCAGGCCCAGCGTCGTTGTGGGGAACGAGCCTCCGGCGCTGGTGTCACTCTCGCTCGACGACTGGCGCACCCATGCGGGCAACTCGTTGCGCAACGCGATGCGCACCTCGTCACGTGGGCTCTTCAGGTCAGCGGTGAGGGTCAGGATGTGGGTCATCCCCTCGAGATACTCCTTGTTGTTGGCCGTGAACATGCTCCGGTCGATGGGTGTCACCACGAGGGTGTAACCGTCAACGCTCTGCACGTCATAGTTGGCCGTGTTGGTCAACAGGGCATCATCCTTGAGCAGGGTGCCCAGATTGGCTGCCAGCGAGAAGCACAACTTGCCGGTTTCACGGTCCCCAGCACACTTGGTGAGCTCAATGCCGTCACCATGTTTCACGCGGAAACGGCCCGCATTGTCCTTCCACTCGGGCAGCACGCGGCATTCCACCTCGGTTGTCCCCTGGTTGAAACGGTAGCTGTTGCGCACACCCGGCGCATCCAGCACGCCGCTATAGCGCTTGTCTTGGGCCAACTGGTCCATCACCTCGCTATCGGCGATGATAACCAGATAATAGGGGCGCTTGCCGTGATACTCAAAGGGCACATTATTATAAGGGTAGTACTTGCCGCTATAGTCACCCAGGAACTGCTGCACCACCACGCTCTTGCCCTTGTAGCGGGCAAACACGCGCGTAGCAAGGCTGTTCTCCTCGTTGAAGATCTTGTCCAGACTCACGCCGTGGGTATCCTTGGGTGAATAGATGAGGTCGCTCACCAGCACACTCACGTTGCCAGGGCGCTGGGCCTCAAGTATCTTATTGAAAATCAACTGGAAATCGGTATAACTAGCATCGCCCGTCCCAGCCGTGCTGGCATAGATGTCACGGTCCTTCAGGAACTCGTCAACCGTGTGCTGATAAGGATAGATCCCGTCGTTCACGATGTTGATATCCACCTTGCTCCCGGCGGGGAAGTGGTTAATCAGGTCATTGACCGACTTTTTCAACTGGCCGCCATCGCCACGCGAGTCATAGGGCACCATCGAGCCACTGCGCTCAAAATAAACCGTCAGCGACAGGTTCTCCACACCGCCATAGGGGCGCGTGTCCCAGTGCATGGGCGGACGCAGGTTAGCTCCGATTTGTTCGATGAATTCAGCCATTTTCTTGTGGTCAACCTTGCCCTCGGGAGTAAGGAAATCGCCATACTTGCCCGGATTCTCAGTCACCAGTGAACACAACGAGTCATAGGCAGCCCGCGTCGTGTCACCACTCACCAGCACCGACCGCACAGCCTTGTCCAACTTGCCATGACCGCCACAGGACAACAGCCCTGCAAGCATCACACATGCCAGCAGCAATGCGGGTAATCGTTTCATATTTATCATCTTCAATCTGTTTGTTTCAATTTATTAAGGGTACACTTCCCCATTAACTAGCAAAATTAGTGCCGTTTCGCCCAATGACCAAGAAATCTCGTGTTAAAAAATGTTTTCCTCATATTGAACCCATGTTCTTTAGGTTTTCTATGTTTTCTCCAGTGATTATTTGAAAAAAAGATGTACCTTTGTCGCATTATTCAACAAAACGAGATAGTATTTTGGACCCTGACCCGTTATCGTGCCTCTTATCGGTACTTTGCACAGTAGGCTCACAGCCTCTAGTCACATTCAACGCGCCCACCACGGGCAGCATCATCGCCATCATAGTCGCCCTCTTGGGATTGTTCCTGTCGGCCTTCAACTCTGGCAGCGAGATTGCCTATTTCTCGCTCAAGCCCGATGACATTGACTCCATCGAGGACACTGACAGCCGCGACCGCGTGCGCACGCTGCTCGCCACCCCTGAGAAACTGCTAGCTACCATCCTGGTGGGCAACAACATGGTCAACATCATGATTGCCATCGTGCTCAACTACGCGATGAACCAAATGTTTAACTTTAACAGCACGGTGCTTGACTTCATTGTTCAGACGGTCATCCTCACCTTCCTGATTCTGCTCTTTGGCGAGGTGATACCCAAGCTATATGCCACCAATTTCAACACCAAATTTGCAGCGATGACCGCCTCGCCGCTCAAGGCCGCCGTAAGCCTGTTCTCTCCCCTGACAGCATTGCTGGTGCGCAGCACGAGCCTGGTCAACAAAGTCGTGCCCACCCAAACCGAGGAACTGTCGGTCGATGACCTCACACGTGCGCTCGAGGTGAGCGAGGTCAAGAACCCCGACGACAAGGAGCTGCTCGAGGGCATCCTGTCGTTTGGCGACAAGACGGTGAGCGACATTATGCGCCCGCGTGTCGATGTGGTTGATATCGATCAGGACGCCGACTTTGACGAGGTGGTGCGCAAGGTCATCGACACGGGCTACTCACGCATGCCGGTTTATGACGAAACGCCCGACAATATCAAGGGCATCCTGTATGCCAAGGACTTGCTCCCCTACATCGGCAACCGCGACAACACCTTCAAATGGCAGACGCTCATGCGCCAGGCCTACTTCGTGCCCGAGACGCGTATGCTCGACGACCTGCTCGAGGACTTCCGCATGAAAAAGATGCACATGGCCATCATTGTTGATGAGTATGGCTGCACCCAGGGCATCGCAACACTCGAGGACGTGCTCGAGGAGATTGTGGGCGACATCAACGACGAGTATGACACCGAGGAGAAATTCTATAACCGCATCAGCAAGGACACGTGGCTATTTGACGGCAAGACGTTGCTGAGCGACTATGCCCGCGTGCTCAACATCGACGAGGATGAACTGGGCGAGCATGCCGAGGAGGCCGAGACCATCGCCGGTTTCCTATTAGACCTCAAGGGCGACTTCCTTCAGGAGAAAGAGGTTGTCAAGTACGGCCGTTTCACCTTCACCGTTGTCAAGGTCATTAAGCACCGCATCGCCAAGGTCAAAGTCACCATGCGCGGCGCTGAATAACACACCAAGCCAGATCAAGACAAATCAGTGTTGTCTGGGAAAAAAGCACCAAGGTTCCCTTAGCGTCTCAGTATCAATGCCGTTAGGGTGTTTTCGCGTGCTGTGGCTTACTTTAAAGCCCGTTAGGGCTGGTCAGGGCATAGGCAGGGGTGGAGCGCAGCGCAACCCCTGTGAGTGGAAATCCCAATCATCATCAATTAACCCCGTTAGGGGTGACAGATTGTGTGTCAATAACTTACTACCGCCCCGATGGGGCTTGGACGTGGTGTGTGCTCAACTGCTGCAGGGGTTTCACTCGGCTTCGCCTCGTTACACCCCTGCCTAAGCCCTGTTCGCCCCTAGCGGGGCTCTTCGCCGGACACCCTAATAAAGACAAATCAGTGTAGACACATCACTGGCAATAAAAGTAGAGATGCAAAATTTTGCGTCCTTTGTGTTGCCTCTTTCATCAACGGCAACACAATGCTGCAACATTTGACCCCTTGGCAAGAACCAAAACGCGGTTTACAGTTTACCGCATGGGCTCGACCGTGTAGCCCTTGTCACGCAACAGTTGCAGCAGGCCCTGAGGTCCAGGCAGGTGGCCAGCACCCACACACACGAGGCATGTGCGCTCGGGCATTATCTTGACCAGTTTCTCGGCCCAGTTGCGGTTGCGGCTGTAAATCAGCGCTTCCATCGCTTCCTCGCTCTCGCCGCCCATGGTGGCATCGGTCATCACGGCCATGAGTTTGTCCAGGTCCTGATGCATGTAGGCCTCGGCCAGCGCCGATGACTGCTCCTGGAAAAACGCGTCTTGGCGGCATGCTTCGAGCAAGTTCTTGGCCTGCTCGGTCAAGGGGGCATTGAAGAGCAGGTCTATCTGCTCCTGCAGCGACTCGAGGCTAGCCGATGGACGTCCAGCCTTGTTGGCGCGGTCCTGAACGGCAATGTCAATGAGGTTGTTAGCGTCAAAGTTAGGGAAATACTTGACGGCCTGCATCGCCTGCAGCTGGGTGCTGATGGCATTAGGCTTCAATGTCTTCATCTGAGCCAGCTTGACGCCCATAGCACCGAAGTACTTGTCAAAGACCTTCTCAATCACAGCATACTCGGCTGGAGTGTACAACATGTCTAGCGTGCTGTCGGTGGGTGCTATCATGGCATTAGCCATCTTCATCTGGGCTTCCTTGCTCATGAGACTGTCCTTCTCGATCTCGCCCACCACGATATCACAACCATCGATAGCGGCATTGATGCCGGGAATCTGGTCAATCATGGTTGATGGGGCCATGTGATGGGTGCCAAAGATGTAACTGGGGCGGCCCAAACCATTGCCGCTCACTTTCCACAACAACTGCGCCTGAGATGCCAGCGCAACGGCCAATACTGCAATAATGAGGGATAATCTTTTCATCGTCAATTCAGTTTCAATAGTTAATATGTAACAAAATTAATAATAATAACGTGATTTCATAGCTGTTGGGGCAAAAAAAATGGCAAAAATCCCCCATAATGATGATGAATCACAGAAAAAATGACCAATTCAGGCGATTGTACACCTGATGGTGCGTCACTAATTTTGCATCATGAAAAAGTGAATGAGTTATTAGTTGATGACATCAAGTCAGTATTAGTAAGTAAACAGATAAAAATACCGCACCGATGTGATATCGGTGCGGATTTTTGATTATTTGGACGAGTATCAGGACTTAGAAGCCAAATCCCTCCTCGGGCTCTACAACCTTGAGACGATCACCGCCCTTGGGGCCCTTGATGAGCATGTCATAGTACTCCTGGGTGTAACCGGCAAAGGTGGGTGAAGCCGGCGTGCCGTACTCGTTGCGCTCAAACTTGCCGTCTTTCTCCTTCTTGATATTGCCGTCGAGGTACTTCACAAACAGGTACTCGCCCAGCTTCTTGTAGCGGGCAGTTGCGTCCTGGCCAGCGTTGACCGAGTAGTTGGTCAACAGACGCACGGCAGCATCACGGTCGGTAGCGAGCAACGAGGTTGCCTCGGCCTCGATGACCGACTGCTTCTTGGCAAAGTTGTCCTCGATAGCACCCTGAACCTTGCGGATGTCGCCAATCATCTGTGAATAACGGTGATAGGCCTGGTTGGCCACCCAGTTGTTTACCCAGAAAGCACAGTCCCAATCCAGCGTGTAAAGGTCGGCCTTGCCCTGGCGGTAGCTCTCGGGCACCTGGGTAATGCAGCAGTACATGGGGACAAACACGGCCGTGTTGGCATCATCGACACCAAACCAGAAGCAGCCACCCACCTCATCGGGCAGCCATGAGCGCATCTGCGCGGCAAACACCCAACCGGTCTGCTGGGTAGCGATAGCACGCTCCTGGCTGTACTTCACGCCATCGACCTCAAAGTCCATGGGACGCCAGCGATAGGGCACGCCATAGGCTGTGGTAGCACCCGGGTCAACGGTCATGTCAAACGGCGTTCCCTCAAAGTGGTCACGCATCATATTCTGCATGTCACGCACACTAACCTTGCGGTCGGGCTTCACATACAGAGGCATCACCTCGGCACCTTTCTTGCCGTAGATAAAGGGCAGGTAGGCATCCATGCCCTGATGGAAACGGTTGAAGTAGCTCCACACGCGAGCATCGCAGCCGCGCAGGGCACCTGCATCAAACTTCTGGTAAACGGGCGCGAAGGCGAAGTCGGCATCCTTGCCGCTGTACAGACCTTTCTTCTTGGCAAACGAGATAACGTCCTTGCTGTACATGACGTTCTTCTTGTCCTTCATGTTGAATTTCCAGATGCGCGGATTGTTGGCATGGCCGGCGATGCAGTCGTCGGGAATGCGGATAGCTACCCACACGGCGCCAAGTTCATCCTTGCCCTTGCCAATCATATCCATGATCCAGATCTCGTTGGGGTCGCCAATCGAGAACGACTCGCCCTCGCTAGCATAGCCGTACTGTGCCACCAGGTCGGTCATCACCTTGATGGCCTCGCGGGCGGTCTTGGAACGCTGCAGGGCGATATAGATAAGGCTGCCGTAGTCGATAATCGACTTGCCATCAAGGTCCCACAGTTCCTCACGTCCGCCCCAAGTGCTCTCGGCAATAGTCACCTGGTGCTCGTTCATGTTGCCCACTACGGCATAGGTATGCTCCACCTCGGGAATGGCGCCCATGCGCTTACCGCTGTCCCAATCGATGATCTCACGCATCGCTCCCTTGGGATGGTCGGCTGCGGGAATGTACTGCAGGTCGCCAAACAAGGTGTGGCTGTCGGCGGCATAGGTGATGATGGTCGAGCCATCGGCGCTGGCATTCTTGCCTACCAGCAGATTAGTACACGCGTCGGCAGTGGCCCAGCCAGCAAGTGCCAGCAGAGCTACCGATAACAATTTCATTGAAAAGTGCTTCATCTTTTTTAGTTTTGAATTGGTTATTGAATTGTTAATGATTTCGTCAATTTCCCACCGGGATGTCATAGCCCGTGAGGCGATAGGCCACCTGGAACGGTGTCGCCTGCTTGCGGGGCTGAGGTCCGGCATAATAGTAGAACAGCCGCTGCACGTCAAATGACTTGACCTCAACCAGTTTGGTTTCGCCCGGCTTCAGGCTCACGGGGACGGTAACCGTGCGCTGGGTGAGCAACTCGCCCTGCATGGTTGAGTAGCGCAGCATCAAGCGCACAGCGCTCATGCGGTGCCCCGTATTATTGGTGATGAAAAACGACTCCTTGCTGTCACTGGCCCGCTTGCTGTAGCCCTTGAGGGTCACCGCATTGGGGTCAATGTCAACCAGACTGTCGGGCAAGAGGCCGTCGCTGGACTCCAGCACGGCGATGGGCACCTCGACACTGCGCAGATTCTTGCGCGTGGTGCGTGTGCGCGCGTCCAATGTGCTGACACACAGCAGCGCCAAGACGAGCGGAAGTATTAAAATATGTTTATTCCATGCTCTCATCACAGGTAACGAATGCGGTTAAACGGGTTGCCGTCGCCACCCTCAGGATATATTTTGCGGAAACCCACAGGCAGCCTCTCGCCCACCCGCTCGGGGATGATGCTCACCCCATTGAACAGCGTGGGCAGGAAACGGGCGACATTGACGCGCACCTTGACTTTCCAGTGAGGCGGGTCAAAGGTCAGCGTGGTTGCCGTGGCGTTAAGTGTCGCGACACACTCCAGCGGCTTGATGAGCGTCACGCGGTCGCGCTGGCTGTAGAGCCACAATTGGTACTTGCTGTCAACAGCGCTGCTCGCGATATAGCCTATCACGGTGCCAGGCACCAGGTTGATATCAGGGGACTCGAGCAGGATGATGCGGTAGCCGATGTTGCGCTTACCCTTGTAGCGCTCAATGCCCACGGTCATCTCCTCGTTAGGATAGTACCAGATGCCCTCCAGGGGCTGCATGTCGGTCTCATCCAGGCGCACGCGCATCGAGTCCACGTCCAGCCCGTCGATAACGACCGACTTCTTGGGTATGCCATTGCCTGCCACGGCAAGCAGCGGCAACACGAGGAGCAAGAGCGATATGACTACTGAGCGGCTGGACATCAATGATTTAATTAACCGTGGCGAAACGGTAAATCACACCCAAACTGAGGATTTCCTTGAATTGCCAGAATTTCCAGTCATCATCACGAGCCACTGAGCGGTCAAAACGCAAGTGGGTGTAGAACTGCGTGGTCAGGTACTTGCTGATAGACAAATCGAGAGTGTTTTCCCAGTCGCCTTGCACATACTCATAGTTGGTGAACATGTATAACCTGGAAGTCAGCATCACATTAGGCGTGAAACGCCACAACAACTTGGCCTCGAAATTACTACCGAAGGTGCTCTTGCTGTGGTGAGCCGCGTCAATACCAAAACGGGTGGGGTCGATGTCGGTGATGTTGCGGCAATACTTAAGGTTATAGGACAGGGGCGCGATGGCCAGCGTGAACATGCGGTCATCGGCCTTCTTGTAATTATAGGTCATACCAAGACCGATATTCAACTCGGCAGGCGACAGGAACGCTGCCGTCATCGTCCTTGTGTTGGTCTTGTAGTTGTTCAGGAACTGGGTCGTGAACTGCAGCATAGCGCTATAGTACCAGTTCTTCACTGCTTTGTAACCCAACTGTGAAGAGAACAGGAAATGGTCCTCGTTGATCAGGTAGTTGCGAATGCTGTCGCCATGGGTGGTAGCAACACCCAACTTATAGGACAACGCATTGTTGAACAGCCAGTTAGGATGTACATCCTGATTAAGGTTGCAATTCCAGTTAATGGATCCAAGCAGGGCCAGGTTATTCTCACCACCCTGATACCAGTTCCGGCTGATGTAGGCTTGGGTAAACTGGAGCGAGGCGTTAAACACGTGCAACCAGTTGTGAATCTTCAAGTCAGGGGCATCGGCAGGGGTCACATCATCTGGCACCGACACTTGTGGCGGGGCGATGGTGAGTTTGCCTTGACGCGGGTCGCTGGCAATGACCCCCTCGGGCGGCGCCTCGGGCAAGCGGTTGGCGTTATATGCCACCAGTTGCGGGTTTTCAATCATGGCACGCTGGCGCAGTTGGCGGGTGCGGGCTGAGGTCTCCATGGCCTCCTGTAACCAGGCATCGCCAGCATCCAGCGAGTACAACCCACCAGTATTAGGTGAGGGCATTGACTTGTTGCCAGCATCCAGCTGATAACTGTCATAAACCAGTGGTGCATAGAGCATACTCGACTCCATGCCGGGCTTTTCGCCATCTTGGGCGATAGCCGTCGCGCTCATCGCCATGAGCATGGCGAGCGTGAAGAGTGTTTTAGGTTTAAATCGCATCATTGGGTCATATTTTTGAGGTTAAACATCATTATTGGGTCTTGACGCCCCGTCAGGCATCATAGAGTTTTTCTTTTCTTGCGGGTTGAGGCTTTTCCTGCTGCTTTTTGTCCTTTTGCTGCTGTTGCTTAGCCTTTTGCTTGGTCTGCACCTTTTGCCGCTTGCGCTCGTGGTTGGGCGTCTGGGTCTTGTTCTCGGCAAAACTCTTGATCATGTCCTCAACGGTCTCGCGGTTGCCGAACAGGTAGTTCACAGTCACCTCAACGATGAGGTTCTGGTGCTTGGAGACAAGATCGGCAATGATGGCGCGTGAGCCGTCGGGCATGGTGCCGTTAATGCTGTAGGTCTTCTTGAAACCCTTGACCTTGATTTTGCCGTTCTGCAGGTCATACATGCTATAGCCCAATGCCTTGCGTTGCAAGTTCTCGGTGAGCATCTTCTTCTCGTCACCCTTGTCCTGGCTATAGAGCTGCACGGTCATGACCATGTCTTCCCATTGGACTTCAAAGCGGGTACTGCTGTTGAAGGTGACAAAGCCGCCATCAGGAGTCTCAAACGTCAGGTTATAACGGCTCCAGGTATAAACTGCCGCGCTAGCATCGGTTGTGCCAGCCAGCAGCATGATCAGCATCAGGGTGAAAATGTTGATGAGTCGATTCTTCATTGCTTGACGATTTATTGGGTTTGTTGTTCTTGCACTTCATCCAGGTAACGTTTCCACTCCTTTTTGGAGCCGCGAAACACATTCAGGTCAACGTCGCCTTCCACTCCGGCAACTTTTCCCTCGTGGCTGAACTGCTGGATGCAGTGCGGCATATCGGGTAACAGGTCTGGACTGGTGAATGAGCACAGCCACAGGTCGTGGTCGCCCAGCATGTCCTTGTAATACTTGCCATAGCCATCAAGGTTGGTGTAAATCATCACCTGATAGCCTTTATCGTTAAGTATGTCCACCATCTCCAGGACACGTTCTAGCGCAGTGTCACGGTTAACGCCGGCACCATTGCCCCAATCATCCTCCAGGTCAATGACTAACGGCAAATCCACATGTCTGCCCTTGATGACACTGAGGAAATTTTCGGCTTGTTCCTGACCCGTGCGGTTCTTGCGGAAGAAGTGGTAAGCACCCACCTTGAGGCCCGCATCGCAAGCCCCCTTGTAGTTGCGTTCAAAGGCTTCATCCTGATAGGTCTTGCCCTCACTGGCCTTGATGATGACAAACTGATAGTTGTCATCTCTCACCTGGTCAAAGTCAATCTCACCGTTATGCTTCGACACGTCGATACCGGCAACCGGGTAGCGGTAGCGGTCAACGTTGACCGAGTGTGGCAGTATATAGCGCCAGCCCACATAGCCCAGCATCAACACAACAAGTGCTGCCACCCCCAGGAGGAGCAGCCACTTGATGTAGTCGGGTTTTGTCGGGACTTGGCGTTTACCCATAGGCAGTCAAGGGGTTAGAAGAATGGGACACTGCTGGGTGAGTTCACCCACCTCATTTCAAATTCCTCTTGGGTGCTGACAAGGAACAAGATACCCTGGACAAATGAGATAATCTGGGTGACAACGGCGAGGGCACCACAGGATAGGATGCTAGCCACCAGGAACAGAATTCCGGCGTTAGTCTTACCCATATAGAAATAGTGCAAACCGATGGCGCCAAAGAACAGAGCAAGAATGGCGGCGACACCGCGGCTCTTGCCCGACGGGCCATTGGAGAACACGCTGTCAATGCTCGAGAAGGGCTGGCCGCTGAACTGCTGCCCTTGGTCAGCATAGGAAACATTGGTTTCGGCACCGCAATAAGGGCACTTCACACGATTAACTCTATCTTGAGTGCTATACTGTTTACCGCACTCGGGACAATTATAAATATACATAGTCTTTAGTTATTTATTGTTTGTTGTTTGTCCGTTAGACGTATCGTACCCTCAAAAAGTTGCAATAATCGTACCAATTTTTCCTCAACCCACGCTAAGGCGCAAAGACGCTAAGTTTCATTTTTATTTATCGCTTTGCGGCTTAGCGCCTTAGCGTGAATTACTGGAATGCTCAACGACGCTTATTGGAGGCGGCGTTGCGTTGCTTTTGCTGCTGTTGCTGCATCTTCTGGGCCTCCTCAAGGCGAGCCATCCACTTGCTTTTCTTCTTGGGCTTGGCAGCGTTGGCGGCAATAGTTGCGCGCACCTTATCCTCGGTGACAAACAGGCGGCAGCTATAGGTCTGGATGATCGTGATCAACAGCGATACAAAGTAGTAGTAGCTCAAGCCTGAAGCATAGTTGTTGAACCAGAACAGGAACATCAACGGCATCAGATACATCATCCACTTCATGCCCGGCATCGACTGCGACGAAGGCTGGGACTTGGTGGTGAGATAAGTGTAGATGATGTTGGTCACTGTCATCAACAGGCAGAACAAACTCAGGTGGTTACCAAACAGACTTGAAATGATAGGAATCTGGGCGCCCCACTCCAGCACCTTGTCAGGCGCACTCAAGTCGTTGGCCCACAGGAACGATTGACCGCGCAACTCGATACACGAGGGGAAGAAGGTGAACATCGCGATCAGGATGGGCATCTGCAGCATCATGGGCAAGCAGCCACCCATGGGGTTAGCTCCCGCCTGACGGTAGAGTTCCATCGTCTTTTGCTGTTTCTTCAGGGCATCCTCCTGATTGGGATATTTCTCGTTGATTTTAGCGATGTCGGGAGCCAGGATGCGCATCTTGGCCTGTGAGACATAGCTCTTGTAGGTCAACGGCCACAGGACCAGCTTGATGATGATGGTCAGCACAAGGATGATGATACCGTAATTGCTGATGAACTTGCCCAGCCAGTCAAACACGGGAATGATCACGCCCGTGTTGATCACGCGGAACAACCACCATCCCAGCGGGATGAGCCGTGTGAGTTTCAAGTCCTCCTTGGGCGAGAACTTGTCATAACTCGACAACAAGTGGTAGCGGTTGGGACCCAGGTAGAAGTAGAACGAGGCAGCGTTGGGCTTGTCACTCGAGTAAGGGATCATCGTGTGGATTTTCACATCCTTGGTGTATTTCTCATACTCGGGCGAATCTTTGTCTAGCGAGACGCTGGTCATCTTAGCCGAGCTTAGGACGCTGTCGGCAACGAGCACGGTCGAGAAGAACTGGTTCTTGGCGCTCACCCATTTGAGCTGGTCTTTCACTTCGTCCTCGTCGTTACCAGTCTCGCTGGTGTTGTCCACGTCACCGTCCTTGCCGGCATACTTATAATAGATGGCACTGTTGCGCTCCTCAAACTGCTTGCCAAACTCATGGCGACAGATCTTTTGGTGCCAGTCAAAGTCAACAAGGTTGATGTTCAGCGGAATGACACGCGACATACTTTGCTGCACCATCTCCATGCGTACCATGTAGCTGCCGGGAATCAGAGTGTACTTCAAGCCCCACTGTGCACCACCCTCGAGCGCCAGGTTCATCAGCACGGTGCTGTCGTTAAGTTGCTTGGGCGTGAAGTAAAAATTCTTGGTCTCAAAACGCTGCGTGTTGTTGCTCAGCGTGAAGCTGTAGTCGTTATCACCCTTGTCAAACAGTACCAGTTGCGGCGACTTGTAGGTCTTGTAACCCTTGAGCGTGGCGCGTGAGATGATACCGCCCTTGGTGCTGATTTCCACCTTCAGCGAGTCGTTCTCGAGCGTCACAAACTGCTCTGTGCCAGTGAGCGAGGTCGCAAACGAGCCGTTCTTGGCATACACGTCGAGCGCTTTATTCACCGCTTGTATTGCCAGGTTGTGAACCGCAGGATTCTGGCTGGTCTTGGCCGTCACCTCGTCCCAGGTGACGGTAGTGTCGGCCACAGTAACGGTGCCCGTCACGACGCCATCCTTGAGCGTGAGCATCACACCCTCGTTGTTGATGGCGGCGTTTCCTGCCGGCATACTCTGGAGCACACTTGTCAAGTGCGCCAGTTCATCACTGCTCAGGGTGTCGACAACTCCAGCACTCACGTCCTTGTGCTTGTCGGCCTCCTGCAGGGCAGCGATTGAGTCCATTTGTCGCTGACGCTCGGCCAGTTCGGCCTCGCTGGGTTGGGTCAGCCATGAGTAGCCAAAGATGACCAATCCCATCAGCAACAGTCCAATCAATGTATTCTTATCCATATATATTATTAGTTATTTTTCTATAGTCAATTAGTCACTAGTCCTTGGTTTTGTATCAGACTTGCAACTTTATATTTAAGGCTTACAACTCTGTGAATCAATTGCGGCCTCGATAAACGACATGAACAGCGGGTGAGGATTCAGCACTGTGCTGCTGTACTCGGGATGGTACTGCGTGCCGATGTACCAGCGCTTGTCGGCCAGTTCCACCACCTCGGCCAGACCGCTCTCGGGGTTCACACCCGCCACGGTCATGCCAGCCACTTCAAACTGCTCGCGATACTCGTCGTTGAACTCAAAGCGGTGACGGTGACGCTCCTCGATGTCGGTCACGCCATAGGCTTGTGCAACTTTCGTGCCAGCTTTCACGCGACAAGCATAGGCACCCAAACGCATCGTACCGCCCAGGTTGGTCACCGTCTTCTGGTCCTCCATCAGGTCGATAACGTTGTGCGGCGTCTTCGGGTCCATCTCGGTGCTGTTAGCGTCGGTCAAGCCCAGCACGTTGCGGGCAAACTCAATCACCATGCACTGCATGCCCAGGCAGATGCCAAACGTGGGCACATCGTGCTCGCGGCACCAGCGCAGGGCCACATACTTGCCCTCGATACCACGCTGGCCAAAGCCCGGCGCGACGACGATGCCGTCATGATCCTTGAGCAGTTCATCGACGTTGCCGTCGTGGATGTGTTCGCTGTTGATGTAGTCCAGCTTCAAGCGGCGATCATGATAGGCGCAAGCATGCAACAGGCTCTCGTCGATGCTCTTGTAGGCATCCTGCAGCGAGACATACTTGCCCACCAGGCCGATGCGCACCACCTCATGCGCGCCCTTGAGCTTCGCTAGGAAGTCGTTCCACTTGTCCAAGTCAGGCTCTCCCTCGCTGCTGAGGCCGGTTTTCTCCAGGATAATGTTGTCTAGGCGCTGCTCGTGCATCTTCAGGGGCACCTCATAGATGGTGGGCACATCCAGCGACTGCACCACAGCGTCGGGGCTCACGTTGCAGAACTGGGCCACCTTCTTCAGCATCGTGGCGGGCAACTGGTGCTCGGTGCGCAAGACCAGGATGTCGGGCTGGATACCCTCCTGCTGCAACAGCTTCACGCTGTGCTGCGTGGGCTTAGTCTTGAGCTCCTTAGCCGCGCTGATGTAGGGGACATAGGTCAAGTGGACGCAGATGCATCGCCGGCCCAATTCCCAGCGCAACTGCCTTATCGCCTCGATAAACGGCAGTGCCTCGATATCGCCCACCGTGCCGCCAATCTCGGTGATGACAAAGTCATACTTGCCCGTGGTGCCCAGCAATTTCACGTCACGCTTGATCTCATCAGTGATGTGAGGGATGATCTGCACCGTCTTGCCCAGGTAGTCGCCACGGCGCTCCTTGTCAATCACGCTCTGATAGACGCGCCCCGTGGTCACGTTGTTGGCCCGGGTGGTCTTGATGTTGGTAAAACGCTCATAATGACCCAAGTCCAGGTCGGCCTCATGGCCGTCAACCGTAACATAGCACTCACCGTGCTCATAGGGGTTGAGCGTGCCCGGGTCGATGTTGATATAGGGGTCAAACTTCTGGCATGTCACGCTATAGCCGCGCGAGAGCAGCAGCCGCGCGATGCTCGACGCGATAATGCCCTTGCCCAACGACGACACCACGCCACCAGTGACAAAAATGTATCTTGTTTCCACTTCCTTTTTCATCTTTACAAATTAACTGACAAAGTTACATCTTTTTTTCCAATAATCACTGGAGAAACCACACAAAACCAGAGCAACCCCCTATCAAGAGGCCGCCACAAGTCTAAAAATGCAAAAAATCCAAGAACAACAAACAAATGATAAACAGAAAAATACAACGCACTCACTTTTAAAACCCCAATTTGACCAATTCGACCAATTTGACCAATTCGTCTAATTCCTCTAATTCGCGGACACTTAAGATTGCGCCAGCCCAATTCGTTAAATTCGTGTAATTCGCGGACACTTAAGTGTGCGGATGCCTTCATCTAATTCGCGAAATTCGTAGTTTATTATGTTGTGCGGATACGAAAAAAAGGCGGCCCTGAAGGGTCGCCCTTTTTTAAATTAGCTGTGAAGCAGTTTCTTACTTCATAACCTTAACAGCGCTGGTGGTGCCGTCGGTGTAGGTGGTAACGACGATGGTCATGCCGTTAGCCTGCTGCATCTCCTGACCAGCCATGTTGTAGTAGCGTACGCCAGCAACGGTCTTGCCGTTTACGAGCTCGTCAACACCGTCCCAAGCATCGAAGTGATAGTTCTTGGTAGCCACGTCGCTGATCAACTTGCCAGCGCCCTGAGCGGTAGCGGTGATGACATAGTCAACGGGCTGACCCTCAACAGCGTAGACTGCATACTGACCATTTGCGTTGGGGTATACCTCAACACCGTCAACGTATACGTGAACATCACCCTCACCAGTTACAGTGAAGTAGCAGTGGTGTGCGTTCTCGTTAACAAATGCGATAACGGGAGTAGCGGTCTTCTCTACAGTGAAGCTGTAGGTGTCGCTGTCCTCAGCGGGCTCACCAACGAAGTTCACACCGTCAGGGGTAACCTTGATAGCTACAGTGTAGGTGTAGGTACCCGCTGCATCAGCAGTGGTGGGAGCCTCCCAAGTAGCAACGCCGTTCACGAACTCAACGGTCAGGGGATTACCATTCAGGGTAACCTCTACGGTAGCGTTGGGGTCATTGCTGGTGTAGCTGATGGTAGCGATATTGCCATTGAAGGTAACGTTAGCGGTACCAACGAAGTCCTCGGGGGTAACCTGAGCCTGCTCAACAGTTACCTTGCAAACCTTGGTCTGAGTTACGCCATCGGTGATAGGACCACGGGTGTCAGCACCACTAGCGGGCTGAGTAGCAACGATGATGTCGCCACCGGTGAAAGTCTGCTCGAACTGCAGCTTAACGGTGAACATGCACTCGTAGTCACCAAGCCACTTAACAGCACCATAGCTCACGGGATCGTCATTGTCGGGATCCATACCGGGAGCAAACCAGTAACCAGCAGCAGTGCTAGCACCGATATAACGTGCAACGTCATCATTTGCGTTCAGGGTAACGATAGTCTCTACATCTTCAACATCCTTGTTCATGTAAGGAATGGTCATGCCAGGACCAGCAGCTGAGCTGTAAGAACTGATTCCCTCGGGCAAAGTCAAATCAACCGTCCAAGCACTTACGTAGTTGTCGAAGTGAGCCTTAACAGGAACATCCATGCGACGATTGCGAGCAGCGGTCTGAGCCAGAAGCTCCTGCGATACCTCGAAGTCATCGATGTACATGTAGTCCTCGGCGCAGAGGCTACCTGCCATCATCAAAGCAGCTAAAGTAAATAAAACTTTCTTCATAATTGAATAAAATTTAATTAAAAAATTAGTTATAAAGTGAATAAAAACATTAATAAATCATTTTTGCTCAAGAGGTTCAATATTAGTTCTGACCATTAGAGAGTTCCGGATCAACCCATGCTTGCAGGAATAATTTTTTAAGGTAATGTATCCTATTGTTGCTTATCACGATGTTTAGCGGGCATGACTACTTGCGCTAGCCGACACGGCTCAACGCCCGGTCAACCCTGGTTAAACAATGCTTATAATACTTAGTTATCATATAGTTAGATATATCCAATTCTCAGTATAATGATGCTAGTTGGTTTATCTCGTGATGCAAAGATAATATATTTTTTAATACCCACAAAAAAAAATCGATTTTTTTTAAAAAAATAGCCAAAGCTTTTAAACTCCCTAATAATCCCTTAGGCCCCGCCCACCCCAAGGGTAGCCGCCCATTAGTCCCATTGGCCCAATTTGACCAATTTGACCAATTCGACCAATTTGACCAATTCGACCAATTCGACCAATTCGCGGACAGCTAAGAGCGCGCGGATGCCCAATTAGTTCAATTCGTCTAATTCGCGGACAGCTAAGAGCGCGCGGATGCCCAATTAATTTAATTCGTCTAATTCGCGGACAGCTAAGAGCGCGCGGATGCTCAATTAGTTCAATTCGTCTAATTCGCGGACAGCTAAGAGCGCGCGGATGCCCAATTAGTCTAATTCGTGTAATTCGCGGACAACTAAGAGCGCGCGGATGCCCAATTCGTTTAATTCGTCTAATTCGCGGACAGTTAACAGCGCATGGATGCCAAATTAGTTCAATTCATGTAATTCGTAGTTTATTTTAGTCTGCTGACACAAAAAAAGGCGGCCCTGAAGGGTCGCCCTTTTTTAGATTAGCTTAGAAGCAATTGCTTACTTCATCACCTTAACTGAGCTGGTGGTGCCGTCGGTGTAGGTGGTAACGACGATGGTCATGCCGTTAGCCTCCTGCATCTCCTGACCAGCCATGTTGTAGTAGCGTACGCCAGCAACGGTCTTGCCGTTAACGAGCTCGTCAACGCTCACGGGACCACCCTTAGCAACGTAAGCGGTGTAACCAACTACCTCGAGGGTGTTCTGGTCGATTACCAGGTGTACACCGATGCTGTAGCTGTAACCGTTGTATACGAAGTAGGTGTTGGTGTTGTCAGCGCTCAGCGGGTTCATCATTGAGTCACCCAGGTTAGCCTCGGTCTCATTCTCGGGAGCACCATAAGCAACGCCGTCGATCATGAAGTAGAAGTTACCAACATTGTAGTACAGAGGATAGATTACGTCATAGGCGGTGATGTAGTCGCCATTAGCGCCAAGGTTCAGCTGAACGAACTCCTCAGTGCCATCGGCCTGTACCATTACCAACCAGTAACCTACCATGTGGGGATCCTCGGGACCAGGACCAACCTCCTTAGCAGGAACCTCAACATACTCGGTATCGCTCATACCAACCAGAGCATCCTCGTCGGCCTGTGCGGTAGCCCAAACGCCAACATAAGCAACCTCCTCGCCGAAGGGGATCTCGAAGGTAGCCTCACCGTCGCCGGTAGCTACAGCAACGGGACCATTGCCGTCGAAGTAGTTCACGTAGATGATCACGGTGCCCTCACCAGTAGCGGTGATGGTAACAACCTCAGCCTCGGTGTCGGTAACAACGTTTACAACGGGAGCGGGAGTCTCATAGGGCTGGGGAGCGGGAGCGCCGGGAACCTCGATGGTTGCCAGAGCATACTCGCTGACTTCCTTGCCTTCCTCCTGAGCGGTAGCGCTTACACCCCACTCTTCACCCTCGGGATCCTCGCAGTAGGGGATCAGGTAGGTTACCTCGTTCTCACCACGAGCGATCTCAACATCGTCGTGATAGAGGATGATGGTACCATTACCGGTAACGGTAACGAGGATACCCTCGCCATTGTCATACCAGTTGATGACGGGCTTGTCAGTTACCTCGGGAACAACAACGGGAGCCCACTCACCCTCATAGGTAGCGGTCAGGTCGTTGTAACCCTCGGCGCTGATGGTAACGGTAACGATGTTGTTACCCTCGATGAGCTGTACGTTGCCGTCAACGAGCTCAACGGACTCACCATTCAGGGTGATGGTCATGGTGTACTCTTCCTCACCAGTGTAGCTAACGGGCAGCAGACCATCCTCGGTTACGTCACCGAATACGATCTGGCCAGCGAAGTCCTGGGGAACAACAGCGCCACCCTCAACGGTAACATGGCAGACCTTCTCGTTGTGCTCGCCACGGGGGCAAACCTCACCACGAGTGTCAGCACCACTAGCGGGCTCAGTAATAACGATGATGTCGCCACCGGTGAAAGTCTGCTCGAACTGCAGCTTAACGGTGAACATGCACTCGTAGTCACCAAGCCACTTAACAGAACCATAGCTCACGGGATCGTCATTGTCGGGATCCATACCGGGAGCAAACCAGTAACCAGCAGCAGTGCTAGCAGCGATATAACGTGCAGCTTCATCATTTGCGTTCAGGGTAACGATAGTCACTACATCCTCAACATCCTTGTTCATGTAAGGAATGGTCATGTCAGGACCAGCTGCTGAACTGTAAGCACTGATACCCTCGGGCAACGTCAAATCAACCTGCCATGCACTAACATAATAGTCGAAGTGAGCCTTAACAGGAACATCAATGCGACGATTGCGAGCAGCGGTCTGAGCCAGCAGCTCCTGCGATACCTCGAAATCATCGATGTACATGTACTCCTCTGCACTGAGGCTACCAACCATCAGCAGAGCAGCTAAAGTAAATAAAAATTTCTTCATACAAATACGAAATTTAATGGTTAATAAAAAAGTAAATAATTAATTCTATTTCAGTATTTTAGTTACACAAAGTTGGCTTCTTATCTTGATTCATCAAATTGTCCCGGACTAACTATACTCATTTTTATTTCTCATCTTTTATCCTCTTTCTATACAACCTAGCGCCCTTACTTGTCAAGCAAGAGGCGGTGGGAAGGGGCTAACACTTAAGTTTTTCATTTGTCGCAACTTATATTAAAGGCTATAGTGATATCAACTTATAGTCACGTGCAAAGTTACGATAATTCCATAAAAGAGACAAAACACACTCTTATTTTTTCTGTTAAAAAATATTAAATTTCAGCCACCCGTCCACACATTATATAATATAAGGTGGCTGTGTCATAATTCAACGTCGCAATATTTAACCGTGCTACGCACGGGAAATTTATACAAATTAATTGAAAAATTGATATAAAAATTTAATTTGCTTAATTTAAATACAAAATTTGTTTTAATTTCCCGCTCGTTAGAGCGGTTATTATTTCGGGCGAACATTTATGACACACCCTCATTATATAATATAATAATCCCTCCCGAATCCCCCAACCCCCTATCGCTCCCAATGCCCCTAACGGCCCTATCGCCCCGCCCTCCCGGAGGGTGGCCTCTGAGTAACCCGTGAGCGCAGCGAGTGAGTCAGCATCACCACGGGCAAAACGCCCCTGCCAAAGTCGCCGGAGGCGACCCCAACCCTTACAGCCACCCAAATCCCCTAACGTCAACCACCCCAAAAAGCCTGACACGAAAAAAATCCCAAAAAAAATGTGTATAACTTGCACAGGTATAATATAATGAGTAATTTTGTCCGCAATTTAAAGAGAGTCCGGCCATCAACTGTTGACGGCTGGAGTGATGCAAAGAAATGAACACTAGGGTTACTGCTTGGGTAGAGCGATGGGCTTGTATGCTGTCTGACCTGCGGGTCACGGGGCATCATGGCCGTGAGTCGCTTTTTTTATTTAGCTTTCGCTCGGGTGTCATCCCTATCCCTGTCCACAACGGGCACGCTTCATGGGCTCCCTACCGTGGATCTGACTAACAAACCATTCGGTAAAATCAACGACAACAACATTTTTTTAACCATTTAATTTTTCTTTAGTTTATTATGAAAAAATTACTAACCTTTTTCTTGACAGCCCTGCTGGCCTTCTCCGTCGGCTGGGCAGAAACAGAGCAGGATGTCCTGAACCTGAGTTTTACTGGAGTTACAGGGACTTCTTACACCGATTTCTCTGGTAAGACAGGCACATCGGGCGCTGTCTATGCCGGAAACTGCGCTGGCGGTAACAGTTCCATCCAGCTGCGTAGTAATAATAACAATAGTGGAATTGTCACCACTACCTCTGGTGGTAAGGTGAGGAAAATTACTGTTGTTTGGCAACTTAGCACAAACCAAGGCAGGAAACTGAATGTATATGGGAAAAATTCAGCATACTCTGCTGCAACTGATCTCTATACTAGCGGTAGTCAAGGTACTTTGTTGACGTCTCTTGAAAAAACAGCAGCTACTGGCACGGCTTACACCACCGAATTCACCGTTACTGGTGATTATGAGTACATTGGCTTCCGCTCTAATAGTGGAGCCCAGTATATCACATCTATTACAATAGTTTGGGAAACTGGCGGCGGTAGCACTGTTGTTGCTCCAACGATTGATCCTGCTGGCGGCAACTTCGGAGGCAGCCAGACAGTGACGTTGAGCCATGCCGATGCCGATGCCATCTATTACACTCTTGACGGCAGCGATCCTACAACGTCATCGACGTTGTATACTGCTCCGTTTACCATTACTACTACGACGACCGTCAAGGCTATTGCTGTAAAGAATAATGAAAGCAGTAGTGTTGCAAGTGCCACCTTCACCGAGATGGGTGTTGGCACGATTGCAGCCGCCTATGCGTTGGCACAAAGTTCCCAGTTCGTATTTACGGGTAATGCCGTGGTAACCTATCAAAACGGACCCAATATTTGGATTCGTGACAATAGTGGAAGCGGCATGATTTACGGTTACAACCTTGGAAGTTACGTAAACGGTGACATCTTGGATGCTGGTTGGTCGGCTACTAACACGACCTACAATCAAGTAATTCCTCAGTTTGGTTCAGCCTCTGGCTTGTCTTCAAGCAGCAACGGTGGCACTGTCATGCCAGTTGACAAGACCTCTACTGGAGTCACTAATGCCAATATCCATGAATATGTATCCTTCAGCCATTTTACTACCACTTGGGATAGTAGTGTTGGATATCGATATATTACAATTGATAATCACAATATCTATTTGAAAGATCAGTTTAGCCAAGGATTTACCTTTACCAATGGTAAGTATTATGATATTGAAGGCATTGTCTATATTGATACCCAAAATAACAATAACACCATTGTCTATCTGACCAAGGTTACTGAGGTCACCACAACCAATCCTCAGCTGATTGTGTCGCCTGATGAATTGACCATCAACGACAGCGGCACGAACAACACCTTCACGGTAGAGGGTTCTAACCTTGGCACTGACAACGTGGGTCTTACCCAGTCTGGTTCCAATTTTGTTCCCACGCTTTCAGCGACGACAGGTTCCACCTACTATGGTGACAACTATTGGGGCTTCACACCTGCTGATGGTTCGGTAAACGGCACAGTAGCCATGAACTACACCGGCCACGAGTTGAGCGCAAGCGAGACCGTGACTCTTGGCAACAATACTGGTGCAAGTGCCACAGTTACAGTGAACTATCGCGCCGACGTGTACATCTTGGGTAACTATGGCAGTGGTTGGGATTACTCCAACGGCATCCTGATGACCTATGACGCTACAAATAACACCTATACGGCCAGCGTGACAGCCAGTGTCGGCAACCTGATCGTGTTCGCCAGGAAGCTCGGCGAGAGCAACCCGTGGAACACCCGTATCCTCTTCGGTCCCAATAGCACTGGCGACTGCTGGGTATCTGGTGACTTTACTGGCACCATCGACTTGAATGACGATGACCCCATTTATTTCAATAGTGCAGGTACCTACGTCATCGAAATCAATGCCACCACTGGTGCCCTCACAATCACCAAGGAGGTTGTAAATACCGGTGACTTTGAGCTCGTGACCAATGTCAATGACCTTGTTGCCGGCAATGAAATCATCTTTGTTAGCAGCGGATCAGCAGGCTCAGCAGAAGCAATGAGCACAACGCAGAACAACAATAACCGTGGTGTTACTGATGTTACTGTATCTGCTACCAATAAAGTAACTGCTACAGCAACAACACAGATTTTCACCCTTGAGGGCTCCAGCGCTGGTTGGTATTTCAAGACCGTTAACGGTGATAATCAGGGTTACATCTATGCCGCCAGCAACAGTAGCAACCACTTAAAGACAGAGGCAACTGCCGATGACAATGCTAAAGCAACCATATCACTCGCAAGTGACGGTGAGGCAACTATTGTCTTCCAGGGTGACAATGGTCGTAACAATCTGCGTTATAATGGGTCCAACAATCCTCACATTTACTCGTGCTATGGAAGCTCTTCGTCGACAACAAAGCCGTTTATCTACCAGCGCGAGGCAAGCGTTCAAGAGCCTAGCATCACGGTAAATCCGAGTTCACTTGAACTGGTAATTCCTGTTGGCGGCAGCTCACAGAGCGGAAGCGTAACGGTTACCGAGACCAACACGACTGGCACGACGAGTGTTAGCATCAATGGTGATACCAACATCTTCAGCGCCAGCCTCAGCAACGGCACGTTGACCGTGACCTACACTGGCACTGCAACCCAGGCTAACCCCGACCAGGCCACCATCACCCTGACTAACGGCACTGCAACCGCCACGGTTACCGTGACAGGTTACAAGCGTGTAGAGGCCACCGGTACCCTTTATACTAAGGTGACCAGCGCTGACCAGATCCAAGATGGCTTGAAGTACATCCTCGTCCACGAAGAGGGTCCTGATGCGTTGAATAATTTCACCTCAAGTGCCACTGGTGGTACTGGTGTGGCCGTTACTTGGGAAACCCAGAGTTCGGTGGTTAACATAGCTAATACTGACGCAATCGAGTTTACTTTGGATGGAGATGCCAGCGCGGCAAGGTTCTTCTACAACAACGACGTTTACTTGGGTCGCAGTGGCAACAACGGCTTAGCCGATAACAGCGAAACCATTTGGACTCTCATCAAGGATTCAGACAATGGCGGTTACTATCTGGCTGTCGGTACAGCTAGCAACTCATACAGGTTACGTTATAATGCTGGTATGTCCGGTGATGACAAATTCCGTTGCTATGCTAATAACACAGGAGAAGGTGTTTACCTGTATGTTCAAGGCGAAGCAGGCCTTGCCACCCCGCATATCTCTCCTGAGAGCGGCCGCTTTACCGAGGATCAGGAGGTGACCATCACCTGCGCTACTACTGGCGCAACCATCTATTACACCGTCAATGGCGGTGAGACCCAGACCTACAACGGACCCTTCACTGTAGATGTTGATGAGGACCACACCCAGGCAACTATTGTAGCTTGGGCTGAGAAGGATGACCTTACCAGTGGGCAAGTGTCCGTGACCTATACCTACTACAATGGCCATGTGAGCAGCATCGCTGAGTTCCTGGCTCTGGACAATGGCGAAGAAGCTATCTTTGACAATCCCGTGGTTGTCCTGTTCGACTACTCGCAGAACAGCGGCAGTGGTCAGGAGTACATCTGGATCAAGGACCGCACGGGCTATACCCAGTTGTTCATCACTCCTCAATTCGACAACGATAGCGTGGCCGATCCTCAGTACAACAACAGCTACGGCAATTTCGTGCCCAAGTATGAGAATGGTGATGTCATTCGTAAAGGCTTTAAGGTTAAGAAGAATTTCTACAGCACCGGTCAGTACGTTCAGGCAATGTGCACTGACACTCACGATACTTTCCAGGAAGCTGAAGAGAAGGCGCTTGCCGATCCCGAGCAGGTAAAACTGAGCGAGCTTCTTGCCAATCCGGCCAATTACAATAACCGTTACCTGTACATCAACAAGCTGCAGGTGAGCAATATTAGTGGCTTCAACTTCAGCGTCTCGGCTGATGAGAATGGCGACAATGTATCCGAGGTTCAAGGTGGCTCTGCCATTGTGGGTTACAACAAGTACAACAGCCCGGCTTGGAAGAACAAGAATGGCGAAGTTGTTGGTGTTACCCTGCCCACCAATAGCAATTTCTATAATGTGAAGTTCATCTTCCAGAAGTGGGATAATGGCTATGAGATCATGCCCATCAAGTTCACGCCGTGGGAGGAGACCAGTCTGCTTCTTGAGGATCTGGTACAGGTAGGTGTAGAAGGCCAGCCCTACACCATCTCCAACCAGCTGCACGCCGTTGCCGTAACTTGGGATAGTGAAAAGGATATGTTCGCCATCTTTGCTAAGGATGACGGCATGTATGCCAACAAGCGTTATCCCGCCACTGGTCAAGATACTTACCTGATCAGGTATGAGAATCAGAATGGAACCTTCATCAATGAGGTTGAGCAAGAGGATTATGACCAGAGCAACTGGATCGAAATCTTGATCCCCAGCACAATTACTCAAGTTACATCTAAGACTGCTGATGTCAATGCATATATTCAAGAGCTTGGTAATTTGCAAAGCACATTTGAGAATAAGATCTTAAATGCTGGTTCAGTCCTTGGTACCTATGTTGACGCATTGAACCCGACCATCGAGGTGACTGCCCTGCCCACTGTGGCATCGTTATCAACCTATGAGCCCAACATCTACTGCACGGCTAACTTCTTGATGGAGAATCTTGACACTGATGGCGCTCAAGGCAACGATGGCAATTACTTCATGATGGATGCCAAGCCCCATGAGTTCTGCAAGGTCGTTTGGGCTTACTATGACAACAGCAATGGTAACTACTTTGTGATTCCCGCACGCGAGGGTAACGTGGTGAATGGTCACGGCTTCACTGGCAGCTTCATGGCCAATATGTCATTGTGTGAGGACCATCAAGTATACTATGACTTTAATCAGATTAGGACATGGTTCCGTGATTCAAATGATGAGTCATATAATGGCCAGCAGACGCTCTATGGTTTCGATGCGATTATCCGTAAGAACCCCAATGCTAATAATTCCAATGGTGCTCCGCGCCGCATCCAGCCGGGTACCGGAGACTTTGAGCAGACTCCAGCCTATATCGTTTACCCGCTTAACGCTGGTGGCAACTCTAACGACAACGTCGTTGGCGTGAAAGAGGTTCTGGGTAACAAGGCCATCGAGAGCGTTCACTACTACAACATGATGGGTATGGAGGGCAAGACGCCGTTTGAGGGCATCAACATCGTTGTGACCCGCTACACCGACGGCAGCACCTCGACCATCAAGGTCATGAAGTAAAAAACGCTTCCTCATAACTAAAAAGGCGACCCCAATCGGGCCGCCTTTTTTTGTTTCGTTCCCCCATCCATTCCATCTCCCTAGCCCCATTCGACCTGTCCCGTGGGCCGTGGCTCCGCCACGGTCAGTTCCATCCGTCACTTCTGTCATCTCCGTTCCCTCCGTCACAGGGTGAACATGCCACCCACCCCACCTGTAGAGGGTGTGTCATAATTTTCGATTGAAACATTGATCGAGCTTCGCTCGAGAAATTTAAACAAATTATTTAAATAATTAATATAAAAATTTTAATTGTTTTAATTTTAATACAAAATTTGTTTTAATTTCTCGGCCGTAGGCCGATATATGTAGCGACATTGCAATTATGACACAGCCTCCATGAGCCCTCCCCGCGGCAGTGTTGTCCCTGTATTGCGGGTTGTCAACCCGCACCCCCGACGCAGGGCGGTTAAAATTCCAACTGATGACTATTGAACTCCTCTATCAGTTTTTGAGGCCTCATTGATGGCATGTTAGCCGTTTTATTGTAATTTTGTCCTTTGGTGATAAAATAATGGAACCTAAAGATGATGAAACGTTTGCTATTGATTGTTGTGAGTGTGTTGCTGGGGATTGCGGCCGTAATTGCTCAGCCTCACAAGACGTTGCGTGAATGGGGATTCCCGACAGGAATATTTGAGACGGGACCGTACAATGCCATTACCGATGTACCCGGGGTGACGGTGGGCCATGTGACCTGCATCGAGGGCGATAGCATCCGCACGGGAGTCACTGCTATCGTGCCCCACCAGGGCAACATCTTCCGCAACAAGGTACCAGCCGCCATTTATGTCGGCAACGGATTTGGAAAGTTGGCGGGTGTGACCCAGGTGCAAGAACTCGGCAATATCGAGGCGCCCATCATTCTCACCAACACGTTAAGTGTGGCTGCAGGCATCGAGGGCGCGGTGCGCTACACGCTCATGCAGCCCGGCAACGAGCACGAGCGCTCGGTCAATGCCGTGGTGGGCGAGACCAATGACTGTCGCCTGAATGACATCCGCGGCATGCACGTGACGCCCCAAATGGTCATCGAGGCCATCAACGGTGCGCATGGCGGCCCCGTTGAGCAGGGATGCGTGGGCGCTGGCACGGGCACCATCTGTTTCGGCTTTAAAGGGGGAATAGGCACCTCGTCGCGGGTGTTACCAGAGTCGCTGGGCGGATACACCATCGGCGTATTGGTCCAGACCAACTATGGAGGCATCCTCGAGATTGACGGTGTGCAGGTGGGTCAGCGGCTCCACAAGCACGATTTCATCAACCATGTGCGCAAGACCGAGAACATGGATGGCTCTTGCATGATGGTCGTTATCACCGACGCGCCGCTCGACTCGCGCAATCTGGAACGCGTCGCCAAGCGCGCCATGATGGGCATGGCCAAGACGGGCGGCATCGCCTCCAACGGCAGCGGTGACTATGTCATTGCCCTCTCGGTCGCTCCCGAGAACCTGATTGACAGTCGAGCCAAGACGATCACCTCGACTGTGTTGGCCAATGGCGAGATGTCATCCATCTTTGCCGCGACCATCGAAGCAACTGCCGAGGCGTTGTGGAACTCCCTGTTCATGGCCGAGCCGATGACGGGACGGGGCGGCTATCACGTTGATGCCTTGCCCGTCGAGCAGGTGCTTGAAATGCTGCGCAACAGATAATAAATAATGGCCTATCCAGTAAATCTAGATGGTCTAGATCTTCTAGAATTAACTAAAAAAAAGTCAACAATGAAGAAATATTTGACAATAGCCTTGTTGTTCCTCGTCACGCTGGCCGCCACGGCGAGCGACAAGGTGCGAGTGGGCATTGCCTGGGTACCTAATGCCGCGGCCTATGACCGCGTGATCCTTTCCATCGAGCGGGCTGGCGGCGAGGCAGTGATTCTGCCCCAGTTGCGACCTGCTGGATTTGAATACGACAATGGGGTGATTGGGGCGAAATATGTCGATGAATTTGGCGTCTTGCGCCAGCAGTTTGCCGATGTCGTCAAGCGCGACACCTATCACGGCATCAACGCCGACGAGTTATTGTCGGGCGTTCAAGCCGTCGTCTTCCTGGGGGGTGGCGACATCAGTTCCACGCTATTTGCCACGCCCCAGCCATGGCACGGCATCGCCGACGACAGCCCTGCCGACGCCACGCGCGACGTGTCAGAGTATCTCACGATGGCCTACTGCTTGGACCACGACATCCCGGTCCTGGGCCTATGCCGCGGCATGCAGATGCTTGGCGTCGTCTCGGGAGCACCGCTCATCCAGGATTTGGACACCTATTATCACGACATGAGTCGGCCATACCATTACCTGCACCGCATGCAGCGCGATGCCAACGGCAAGCGTTACTACACGCCCCACGACGTGCTGGTAACCGACACCACATCATGGCTCTATGCCATCAGCGGTGGCGATATCATCCGTGATGTGCCCTCGTGGCATCACCAGGTGGTGGGCGACGTTACTAATACGCCATTGCGGGTCACTGGCGTTACACCCACCGATGGCGTGGACATCATCGAGGCCATCGAGCGCACCGACAAGCACTTTGCCCTCGGTGTGCAGTTCCACCCCGAGGAGGCCATCCTCAAGCATGCCACAGGCAAGCCCGACGCTGCCCGCTTCATGCCCCTTGACGAGGCTGTCAAGTACTTCACCGCGCTCATCGGTCATGCCCAGTACGGCCGCCAATTCATCCCTGGCCACGCCTATACCCGGTCCGACACCACGGTTTACCCCAAGACGGCCAATGAGTGTTACGCCTTCTTCGCTGTCCTGGGAAAGGCCGAGCAGGGCACGCTCGAGGGCGCTACCGCCGAGCTGTCGTTGCTGCTCAACCTGTTTGAGCGCCGCCACCCTGACGCCATGGACGTGCCTATCCAGGAGGTCGCCAAGTGGGCAACCGAATGCGGCTGGTTTGCCCACGCCAGCCGTCGATGGGAGGGCTCTGCCCTACCCGAGTATGTGGCTGTAGTCAAGAACGTACTGGCAGGCAACCGTGTCTTGCCTCCCAACATCGTTGAGCATGACTGCCGCGAGGATTTGGCCTATATTGAGACTAACGGGGTCAGGTACAGCCCCTACGAGAACGACAAGTATGTGAGCGGTGTGACGGTGTGCTACCAAGCGCCTGTGCATGAGCACAATGGCAGGAAATTCGGCTTCAGGAAGCCATCGCATTGGGTTTTCTACTCCTTTCCCGCCGAGCGGAGCGACCCCTTCGGCTTCTTGTGCGGCGAGGACTGCCCTCACGAGAATGTGACCAGCAAGGCCGATATCGTCAGGTGATGCCGCCTGTCGAGGACAGTAGGTGCAAAACCACCGCTGCGACACATTATTGCTCACCGCGATTGATGGTGTGAAAGAGAAAAAGCCTTATCTTTGCACCCGATTATTCATCATGTCAATAGCTTTATGTTAAATATCAAAACATTATTGATTTTGGCCATCGTGGCGATCATCACTATCGCGTGCGCCACTCGCCGCTGCAAGGGCTCGCCCACTAGCACCATGCCCACTTTTTCCAACGTCGATGTTGACGGGTTTCAAACCTTTATTGCGACTCCTGACGTGCAACTGCTCGATGTGAGGACTCCCGACGAGTATGCCGATGGACACATCGCTGGTGCCGTGTTGGTCGATGTCAACGAGAGCGACTTTGAGGAAAAGGCCGTGGCTGTGCTTGATGCCAGCCGTCCAGTCGCCGTCTATTGCCGCAGTGGTCGCCGCAGCTCGCGGGCAGCCAGCCTGCTCACGGCGCGAGGCTACAAAGTGACCAATCTAGAGGGCGGTGTCATGGCTTGGCAAGATGCAGGGAAAGCGCTTGTGAAATGACCACACTGAAGCATTATAACGTCGTGGCTGCCGTCGTTGAGGTCGATGGCAAGGTGTTGTGCATGCAGCGCGGCAAGACACGCTTTGCCTACACCAGCCACTTGTGGGAGTTTCCTGGAGGCAAAATCGAGTCAGGCGAGACACCCGAAGAGGCTCTGCACCGCGAGTTGCTCGAGGAAATGGACCTGGATGTGCAGGTACACGAGCTGCTGGGTATCGTCACCCACGATTATCCCGATTTCACCATCACGCTGGCAGCCTATCGCTGTACGGCGGCAACCATGAGGTTCACGATGCGTGAGCATGCCGCCAGCCGCTGGCTCTTGTGGAAAGACTTGCACAAGTTGCCGTGGTGTGCTGCCGACGCCCGCCTCATCGACCTTTTCCCAGCGAGGTAACGATAACTCTAACAACAATTTATAGAATGAGGGCCCGCCGTTGATGGCGTGCCCTCACTCATAGTCATGCAAAGTTATATGTAACTAACGTGAGTTCGATGAATTTGTCGTTTGTCGATCAGGGCGTTAGCAACTCCCCCTCTTGGATAAGAGGGGGTGCCGCGGGAGCGGCGGGGGCGTTGATACTATCTAAGATATATTTTGAGGACAAATCATACTCCTCCGGCGCTTCGCGCCACCTCCCCTAGCTTAGGGGAGGAGTTGATAGACAGCACTTTATTTTCATCGAACTCACTTTAACTAGTATTTATCGATTTAGAACCTTGCTGGTCGATGTGCTGCCATCGCTGTAACGCTTAACGACGATGTTCACACCCTCAAACGGACGGCTAGAGGTCATACCCTGAGGATTGACAAAGGTGATGTCAACCAGCTCCTTGTTGCTGTAATACTCATTGATCGAGGTAGGCTCTTCTGGCATGTCACCCTCGCCATCCATGGCAAAGTAACCACCATCGCCACCGCTCAGGCGCAACATGCCTGATGCAGGATTAACCACATCGTTGCGCTTGTAATAGAGACGGGCAAGGATAATCACATCGGTCTGTTCGCCCTCTTTTACACAGAACGTGTACTCGTTGAACAGGTAGCCATCGTTGCTGTTAGTCTCGGTCCAACTGTCTGAACCGATAGAACAGCTCACTGTGCCAGTTGCACCACTGATCTCGGTATTCTCGCCAATCAGCTCAAGTACATAATCACTGCTGGGGCCTTGGCCAAAGATGTAAGGCTTGTAATAGCGCCATGCGCGGGCCATGACAGCCTCATAGCTGTGGCCGTTGATCTCGATGGTCGGGATCAATGCTGAAATATTGGCTTGGGCAGTGACATAAGCATATTCCATGCCTGTTGCAGGATCAATATACTCGCGGTGCTCGCTGGAGTCATCATAACCGACACTCACCATAACATCTCCAGTAAGTTTCGGGTTCTGCTCCATGCGTGAGCCATAAGTGTTCTCGTTGCCCAACTTGCTGCTGGCAACAGTAACGGGAACATACCAGGTATCGACGTTATCACCAACCTCGACATTGTCATGCAGGTCAATCCACATGGCCTCTTCACCATTCTGGAACGTGAACACCTCACCCTGAGCCCAGGCGTTGCCATTCATGGCATAGGTCGTGAAGTTGTCATTAGCAACGCTGTGAACCGCGTATGCCACTGAACTCTGGTTGTTACCGCTAGCCCAGTTGTTCATGTTGGTGGTGTTATTCTGGGCACCAGCATTGTGGAACAGGCGGTAGCCCGTAATGGCGTCAATATTCTTGGCCTGGACTTTAACCAAACCGTTGGTCACATTTCCGTCAAGCCCATGGTTTATATCACCAATTACTTGGCCATAGGTATAAGGACCATACACGTCAAGGTCGGTCTTGTAAACAGGCACCATCACCTCATTACTGTACAACGTGTTGTTGGGAACATAGCCGTTACCCGTAACAGTCACAGTATAGGTCACGTCACCGATGGTCACTGTGAACGAGCCACTGTGGGGACCCTCGTCAGTCGGCGTGTAAGTAACAGTCAGGTCAAGCGTGCCGTTAGGTAACACCTGCCCACCGCCTGTTACAGCAAACTCAGCAGGCAAATTAGCCGTATCGATTACGGGAGTGAAGGGCTGGTTACCCGTGTTGGTCACGGTCACAACACCCTCATCGCTCCTGCCGATGCGCACATCGGTGAAGGTCAATGCATTGGGGCTGACAGTACCAGCGGTGATGGGAACAGCACTTTCCCACTCGAGGTTCAACTTGGGCAGGAACTGCTGACCGCGAGAGGTCGAACCGTAAGAATAATAGCCCGTGTAGCTACTTTGGTTCTCACCAGCAAAGTAGGTGTGGCCATACATGCCCACCTCGGTGGTCACCTCGATAAGCAGGTCACCACCTTCATAGATGAAGTCATTCTCTAAATTATCAAACACCCATTCGGTAAGCCCTGTTTGTGCAGAACCTGGCATGGTGATTGTCTTCACAGTAATGAAGTCGGCATTTTTGTGTGTTGCAGTGGAGGCATAGCCAGCGGTGCCGCTGGGCATATTAGCCAGTTTCACCGTTACAGTACCATTACCTCGTGAGGCTTGGTAGTAGAAGTTGATGCCAGAATAATTTCCGCTACTTGTCGGGTAGAAAGTCAATTTAGTGATTTTATTGCCGCTCATACCGGAATTAGCAAACTTAGTTGCTGGATAAAGCATCTGGTTGACCTGGGCCTCGTCATAATAATAGCCGTATACTGGCAGATACTCGTTGGTATTACCATTGTCACACACGGTGATGTCGGTGCGTATCGCAGCCAAGCCATTAATGGTTACAGTGACAGGATCAACACCTGGGCTAGTCAGGGTGATGGTAGCAGGATAGGATCCTTCAACGCTGGGTGAGAAGGTAATCACCAGGTTGCCGCCACTGCCCAGATTGGTGGTGTTGATGCTATAAACACCGTTGGGGTCATTCAGTGTGGCGGTAATGTCACCATTGAGCAAGAGTCCACTCACGGCCACGGTTTGCGTGTAGTTGTTGCCTGGCTCGCCTTCAAAGGTTACTGTTGTGGGGTCGGCAGTGATGGAGGGAACCGCATATTGACTCAAGATATAATTGATACCCGCCAGAGCGTCAATCTTACCGTTGCCGAAGTGGCTGGCATTGGCTCCGCTGGTCACCCACGAGTCACGTTTAGCTGTAACCTTCATGATGTTCTTCACCTCGCTCAAGGTGAGGACCTTACCGCACTCGGTCGCAGCTTGCATCCATAGAGCAACGATACCAGCAGCGGCAGGGGTCGCCATCGATGTTCCCTGAGCCGTACCATAAGGATAGTTGGCATTATTGACAAGCGGGTCTGATGAACGACCGGTGCGCAGGTGGTTGTATGCCGAGATGACTACTTCGCCAGGAGCGGTAATCCAGGGCTGCTGGGTACCCAAGGGGCCAACACCCTCTACAGCATAGCCTGAGAACGGGCTGATGTCACCAACGCTGTTACTGCTATAACCATCGCGGGTCTTATAAGAACCGACCGAAATGACTTGAGGCATAAGAGCATGGTCACTAACGCTGACGTCGTCGCTACCCAATATCCAATTGTGGCCACTCGTGGTCAGGTAGTTGGTATAGTAACAATCACCACCACCCCACATGTCAACGATGCAGCTGCCGCTCGAGGGGTATACTTCCACTGCGAGGGTATAATCACTGGTATAGCCACTACCTGTGCTTTGCCTGCTAGTCGTTTTACAACCGCTTGCGTATAAACGGAATTGCCTCTTGTTTGTATTTGAGTTGGTTGACCAATAAGCGGTAAAAGTTCCATCGTAATAAGTACTCAAACCACTGACAGTGCTAGAACCGCTTGACTGTGCATTCAAGGTCACAGTCTTGAGAATGGCTCCAGTGCTGCTATTGAGCACATAGATCTTGCAGGCTAACGAGACATTGGGCGTGCGTGCCCAAGCATCAACAATGGTACCAGAATAATAGTAACCGCAGTCAGTATTAGAGTAATAATTGCAACGCACGATGGATCCCATGGGGTTGCTGCTGCTTGATGTGCCGGTAGCGTAAAGACCGCCACCCTCGTTGGGATCAGCATTGCCCGCACGGTTGGCCGAGGCGAACAGACAAATCCTGTTGGGATGGCTATCACCAAATAATTGTGCCACCACTTGCTCGGCGCCTCCGCCATATTGACCATCACGTGGACCGTAGCTGTTACTCCAACTATTGCTCACAACGAGTGGCTTACCCTGTTCGTCAGCATAGTTACACATCTTCTGCATGGCTTTTGACGTATATGTACTAACCAAGCCGTTTACGCCTGCCAAATAAAGATCTGCACCAGGAGCCATACCGCCATAAGTGGCATTAGCATGGTCGTCAGTTACAGTCACATTGGTACCATTGATAATCACACTGGAGCCACCGGCGATAGAGCTGGTGTGTGTGCCGTGATCTGAGTTAGTGACACCATCATTGGGCATCGAGCCCGAACCGGTCCAATCGGTTTCAGAGGATCCATTATAGGCATAAGCCCTCTTGATGCGGTTATTGCCGTTTTTGTCTTTAAAGGCAATGTGATTAAAATCAATACCGCTATCGATGATACCCAAAATCACACCACTGCCGTCATATTTCTTTTGTAGCCCGGCAATAGTTGCATCCTGTGAAAGCGTAAGTATGTCATCAACATTAGTATCTTGACGGGTGAGATCGGTTTCTACTTCCATCGTTTCTCCAACTTCAATGTTGATGACGCCTGGGATAGCGGCGACATCTTCAATTTTATCAATAGGGATATTAGCCGTCATTAAGCCGTCATCAAATTTGCACGTGACCAGAACGCCCAAATCTTCCAGTGCGCTGATGTCATTATCACTGGTCACTCTCACAAATGCTGAGATATAGACCTTGCCGTCGATGGTGTCGGGGCTGGCGATAGGACGATGATGGATGCGGTCGGTAATGAGCACATCGCCTCCACGAAGTGTAGGTCCAGGCTCATCAAAGCTGATTTTGCCTGCCATCTCGTCGAGGAACATCAGAGTCGAGACGGTCATTTTTTCAGTATTGACTTGAGCGAGCACTGTCAGGCTCATGGTGATTAAGCCCAGCAGCAGCGCGAAGCGCAATTTGTTAGCTATTGTTTTCATATCGTGGAATATGTTTTAGTCGTTAATTCTGATGATATTATCACACTCGTGCTTGCTCTCGCCGATGGGCTCGGGCATGTTGGGATAGTGACGGCTATTCTTATACTTTAGCGTCATGGGCTTGCTGATGGCCTGTGCAGGTGCATTCATCGATGATCCGTTGCCGCTTGAAATCACTATCTGTGTGAAGTCAATAGAATAGGTGTTCGTGAAGTCATCTGTTGCATTGGCCTTGAACTCAATAGTACCATTGGCGCTAACAGGCACTGTCCATGTGTAGGTCTCACCAGCTGTGAATGTGTGTAGTACACCGTTCACATACATGGGACCGGCGCCATCAGAACCAGTGCTCGAGGTTATGGTTACATTAACACTGTTGCCCATAAATGAGCTGGGCATGGTATATAAAATGGAGCCATAACTCAAGATATAACAACACTTCCCTGCGCTGGGTGTATAAATGTTAGCGCTAAGGAATGTCCAGTTATTGGGACCATTGAAGGTAGCAGAGGTTGGACTACTGGAGGTAGCGGATGTGAAATTGGCGCTGGCATAGAAATCCAGGCCAGTGGAACTGCCTGAGGGAAGATCAATATTGCCTCCAAATGTCACCTTGTAGTTGTAATAATCTGAGTGAGTGTTTTGGCTTGTTTCAGCATAGAATGTGTCTGACACCACACCCAGACTGTTGAGGTCAATCAGATCATTGGGACTATAAGAAGCAGCATTGCCAAATGACGTTTCGGGGCCCCAACTGTTGCCTTCCCAGTAACTAATAGTCGGAGTGACCTCGATGGAAGAAACAAGAGTCTTTGGTATTTCCCTGAAATAGATATCATCGATATCGGGAGACTCCGATAAATAGTAGCTGGAACCTGATGCTTGAGCACCATAGATGCTGATGACATCCCCGGTGTTCACACCAGTGAAGGTCTTTACAACATATCCTCCACCAGCACTCACTTGAGTGGTATTGACTGACCAGCCCGCATCATTATAATTGGAGGAAAAATAACCGTTACGGACATTACTTCCCACATAAATGATGAGTTGGATTATGGCATCGCTGTAGCCAGCCGGGACGGTGTAGGTCAAACCGCCAGATCCACTCACATAGGCATAGCCGTTGGTCTGCCAAATCAGGTTAGCATCGTTGGTGCCCCAGTTATCGGGAAGCATGGCTTGAGTGATAGTCGTCTGGCTTGACGGGGGATTGGAACTGAAACTGATTCCGTCGATAACCTCTAGCTCATTTGCCGTGATTTCGGCTGAAAGGTTAATCCGCGCAAATTCGGTGTCGTTGCCCAGGTCATCGATGCGGTGGAAGACGATGTAATTCTCCCCATCGTTGAGCATGCCAGCTGTGAGTTTGTTGTCCCCACTAGGCTGATTGAGCCGCAGCGTGTTCACATAATTGTTTCGCTCACCAGCGGTAGTGTAAGCACTCCGGTTGTCTTCCAGCGTTAGGCTTATGCGCTCGGCTGGAGACGTTTGAGCGAATGTCCACCCGCTCGAGCAGAGCATGGTGAACATCAACAGATGTTTGGTAAGTAATCTCATAATGTTAGTAATATTTAAATAAATAATATTTGCACTTGTCCAGTAAAACAAATCAATTTTGGTTTTTCAGAGCTTAACAAAGCTGACGTACTCCACGAATAACGGTTTGCCATGATAAACTTGAATGAAATAAATTCATGTGGCAAAGATAAAATAAATTTTCAATAATCAATTGATTTGCAGTAAAAAAATCAGTGGACCAGCCGCCAAAAGGCAACAGACCCACTGAAATGAGTTATTAGTGATGTCTACGCTTCCAGGTCAATGTTAAACTGCTCGTGCCAGGGCAGGCCCTGCTTGTTGAGCACGTCCAGGAACGGGTCTGGATCAAATTCCTCGACATTGTGGACGCCTGGTTTGCGCCACAGTCCCTTGAGGAACATCATCGCACCGGTCATGGCGGGCACACCAGTGGTGTAGCTCACGGCCTGCATACCTGTCTCCTCATAGGCCTTGTGATGGTCGCAGTTATTGTAGATGTAGTAGGTCAACTGCTTGCCCTCCTTGTCGATACCGCTGATGCGGCAACCGATGCTCGTCTCGCCAGTGTAGTTCTCGCCTAGGTCTTGGGGATTAGGCAGCACAGCCTTGAGGAACTGCAGCGGCACGATTTCCATGCCCTGGTAGTTGATGGGCTCAATGCTGGCCATGCCGATGTCCTGGATGACGCGCAGGTGGGTCAGGTACTCCTCGCCGAAGGTCATCCAGAATCTTGCCCTCCTGATGGTGGGGAAATTGATGACCAGCGATTCCAGCTCCTCGTGATACATCAGGTAACTCTCGCGCGGACCAATCATGGGATAAGTGAGTGGTTTGTGAATCTCCAGCGGACCGGTCTCGACCCACTTGCCGTTCTCCCAGTAGCGACCCTTTTGGGTGATTTCGCGGATGTTGATCTCAGGGTTGAAGTTGGTGGCAAAGGCCTTGCCGTGGTTGCCGGCATTGCAGTCCACGATGTCGAGCGTGTGTATCTCACTGAAGTGGTGCTTGGCGGCATAGGCGGTATAGACGCCGCTCACGCCCGGGTCAAAACCGCAGCCCAGGATGGCGGTCAATCCAGCCTGCTCAAAGCGCTCGCGGTAAGCCCATTGCCAGCTGTACTCAAAGTGGGCCTCATCGCGGGGCTCATAGTTTGCCGTGTCGAGGTAGTGGACACCACACTTGAGACACGCCTCCATGATGGTCAGGTCCTGATAGGGCAACGCCAGGTTGATGACCATGTCGGGCTTGTGGCGCTCAAGCAGAGCCACGAGCTGGTCCACGTCGTCGGCATCCACTTGGTCGGTAGTGATGTTGCTGGCGCCGATGGCCTTGGCCACGGCATCACACTTGGCGCGGTTGCGCGAGGCAATCACGATCTCGTTAAACACGTCAGGGTTCTGTGCGCACTTGTGGGCGCACACGGTGCCGACACCACCGCATCCAATGATAATGACTTTGCTCATAACGGGTATTATAATTGTTAATCTTTGTGGCAAATATACGCCAATTCCCCCAATACACCAAATTATATGCTCCATTTATCCAGTTTTGCTTGTCAAGGCACTATCTCAGGGGGGGGCGTGTTCGTCTATAAAAAACGTGAAAACATCTATCTTTTTTGTTTCATTTGTGGCGAATAACTTACCTTTGCAGCAAATTTTTACATTATAAATAAATCGACATGAGGAAATTGATATCATTCGCTATAGCTTTGTGCTGCCTGTTACCCATCAGCGCCCATGATACTGTCATCAACGGCGTGCTGGTTGACTCACAGGACACCACCGAGCTCATGGAGGCAACCGTGAGGCTGCTCATGGCTACAAAAGACAGCACAATGGTCAAAGGAACTACCACCGACATGAATGGTGTATTCAACATCAAGGGCGTTAAGCCCGGCAAGTACTTGCTGCGTTTCTCCTACCTGGGCTACAATGACTTGATCAAGCATGTCACGATTGGTGAGGACGGCCGCGACGTCAACATGGGTGTAGTCACCATGGACCCCAACACCATCCTGCTCAAGGAGACTGTGGTCATGGGTGTCAAAAGCCCCATCGTGGTCAAGGAAGACACTATCGAGTTTAATGCCGATACTTATAAGACCCAAGCCAATGCTGTGGTCGAGGACCTGTTGAAGCGCCTGCCAGGCGTTGAGATTGGCAGTGACGGCAAGATTACCGCCAACGGCAAGGAGGTGAAGAAAATCCTTATCGACGGTAAGGAATTTTTCAGCGACGATCCCACGGTGGCCAGCAAGAATATTCCTGCCGACATGATCAATAAGCTACAGGTCATCGACCGCAAGAGCGACCTGGCACGACTCACTGGCGTCGACGACGGCGATGACGAGACCGTCATCAACCTCACCGTGAAAAAAGGCATGAATAACGGCTGGTTTGGCACTGTCAACGCCGGTTATGGCACCGACGACCGCTATGCGGGCAATGTGATGATCAACCACTTTCGCGACGGTAACCAGTTCACCATCCTGGGTGGTGGCAATAACACCAACAACCTGGGATTTGGTGACGGAGCGTCGGGCCGTTTCCAGCGCTTCGGCGGGGACCGCGGCGTGACCACGTCACAGTATGCGGGTCTCAACTTCAACATCGGCAGCAAGGAGGATGACCACTTCCGCGTGGGCGGCGATGTCATGTACAGCCACAGCGACCGTGATACCCGCACGAGCACCGCCCGTCAAAACCTCTTGACCGACTCAGTCAGCTACTACGATGCTAACACGGCAGCCCGCGACAAGAGCCACAACCTGCGAGGCGACTTCCGCATCAAGTGGGAGATTGACACATGCAACACCCTGGACATCCGTCCCAATTTCTCGTTCAATTTCAACAAGAGCGAGCGCGGTGACAGCTCATCGACTCGCGCGGGCGATGCTGCATTGACTCGAGTGAACCGCAGTTTGAGCAACTTCTTTAACGACGGTAAGAGCTTCGAGTGGGGCACACGCCTGATTTACAACCACAAGGTGGCCAGTCACCCTGGCCGAAGCCAGTCGTTGATGCTCAACTACAGCTACAGCAATGTGCGTGAGGATGCCGATACCTATACCGACAACACATACTTCCTGCAGGATAGCATCCAGCTCATCGACCAGACCGCCAACAACCGCCGCAAGACCCATAGCGTGACTGGACGCCTCTCGTGGACTGAGCCCATCGGCGACATCAAGAATGCCCGTTTCCTTGAGTTCTCCTATCGGGGTAACTACCGCTATACCACGAGCGACAAGCTGGTCTATGATAACACTCGCGAGGGCATTTGGCCCAGTGGTACGGTTACCGATCAAGAGTGGAACGAATCGTTGAGCAATAGTTTCCGCAACAAGTTCTTCAACCAGGAGTTCAGTCTGGGTTTCCGCCAGGTGCGCAAGGCCTATAATCTCAACGTGGGCATCTCGGTCAACAGCGCCATGTCCAAGAGCAAGGATCTCATCAACAGCGCCCGCGACATCAAGGAGCGCTGGGCTTGGTCGGTAGCACCCTATGCGCGCTTCCGTTACAAGTTCACCGAAACTCGCAACCTCAACTTCTTCTACCGCATGCGCGCCCAGCAGCCCAGCATCAGCCAGTTGCAGCCCGTGGCCGACGTGAGCAACCCGCTTAACGTGATCACTGGTAATCCCGAGTTGAAACCCACCTTCAATCACAACATCAACTTGAGGTTTGGCGACTTTGCACAGGGTGCCCAGCGCAGCATCATGGCGATGATGAACGTCGATTTTGCCCAAAACAGCATCGTCTCGACCGTGAGCACCGATGAACTCACTGGTGCACGCTTCACGAGTTATACCAACGTGGGCGGCGTGTGGAGCGCCATGGCGATGAACATGTTGAGCTTCCCCTTCGGCAGCCAAAAGACCTGGTACTTCACCAGTCACCTGTTTGCGCGCTACGGCGTGACCAAGAGTGTGACTAACGGCGTCGAGAACCGCAGCAACACCCTGCGACTCAACTACTCACCAGGTCTCGCCTTCCGCAACAGCGTGTTTGACATCGAGTTGCGTCCCACCTATGGTTTCCAGAACACCACCACCTCGGCGCTCAAGTCCAACACCCGCAACATCAACACCTGGGGCGGAATGTTCAACGGCACCTATTCGGCGCCCTTCGGCCTGGTCATCAGCACCGACCTGCGATACAGTACCACCAGCGGTTACAGTGCGGGCTACAACAGTGACCAGTGGATTTGGAACGGCTCTGTGGCCTACCAGTTCCTGCGTGACAAGCAGGCAGCCGTCACCCTCTCGGTCTATGACATCCTGGGACAGCGCAAGAACATCTACCGCAACGTTACCGGTGACTACATCGAGGACGTCTTCTACAACTCCCTGGGCCGTTATGGTATGGTCACTTTCACCTACCGCTTCAACACCTTCAAGAAAGGTGAGCAGCCCAAGGACCGCAATGCCGATCGCTGGGGAGGCCCCGGCCGCTTCGGCCCTGGTGGCCCTCCGGGAGGCGGACGACCTGGTGGACGCCCCTTCTAACGGATTTCAAGTCATCATCAACAATTCCTATAAAGGCCCTGTGTTTGAATCGTCAAGCATAGGGCTTACTTGTTTTAATGGGGTTAGTGATAGACTTCATCTTGCAAAATGGACCCTCACACCGCTTTTTTTTTGCGAAAACCAATGATAATAAGCGACTGCAGGTAGTGAATCTCATTTTTTTTCATACCTTTGTGCTCTATTCTATAAAAGAAGACGTTGATAATAGTGTATTTTTTAGTATTCTTTATAGTTATCCTTTACTATTTTTACATTTTTCAATCCATAAAAAAATGGTTTTCCCACATGGTATAAATAATCTCACATCCTACTGCTTGATTGCAGTTATCACTGTATTGTCATTCTCGTCATGCTCGCACGACGAGCCTGTCAACCCCATCAAGCCGCTTGAGGATCGCACGGTGCTGTTGGTCACCCCCAGCGGCGAGATTTATGACCAAAACGGCGAGTTTGTCACGCAATTGCCCAACTGCACTTTTGCCGCCGAAATCATCTCAGACGGTGACGACTACTTCGTGTCGGGTGTCCAGTCCAAGGGGCGTGTGGGCTATTGGAAAAACGGCAAGTGGCACACCCTGCATGTGGATTTCATCGATGACGTGGATCACTGGACCTATGGCATCGGCAAATGGGACTATTACATCTACCTGCTTGATATCCCTAACGTGCTGAAAAACAGCGGTATTTTCCGACTTGAGAACAACGAAAACTTCGTACCCGCCAATCATGCGCTCTCCGTGAGTGAGGGCAAATGTTATGTGATTGGTTACGGCTTTAGTGAAGTCAATCCAGATGGGCATTATCAACCGGTGCTGTACACCAATTATAAGAAAGAGTACCTGCCCATGCCCGAGGGTGCCGTGACCGGAGAATGTCATGCCATTTATGCCTATGACCGAGACCATACCATCATCGGTGGCATGATCGACGCAATGCCTGCCGTCTGGGTAGATAAGCAATATGAGGTTTATCCTGTTACCTATCCCAGGGAAACACTCGGTGGCAACGAGTACTTGATTGGACGCGTGGAGTCGGTGACAAAGTGTAACGGCCACATCTATGCCGCCGGATTTGAATATGACTACGACAAGACGATGATCGCCACGATGTGGACCGATGGTGTCCCCTCGCATTACCAGTCGGGGTGGGAATGCTCTAATTCACAGGCCATCGAAATCCTCTCCTATGGTGATGACGTGTATATGATTACAACAGAATATAACAACGACACTGACGAGTCCAGAGCCTACCTGTGGAGGAATGGCGAACTAATCAAAAGCTATAATAATAACATCCATGTATCTGGATTTACAGTACTATAATCAACCAGAAACAAAAAACTAAAAAATATGAACTACACGAGAGCATTATATCTGGCGTTGATGGCACTGGTTGGTTTACCGTTAATGGGCCAGATTGTTACATCAAGACAAGGCGTGGAGCAAAAAATCGATGTAGACAGCGTTATCAATGACTTTGACAGCCGACCGGCCTTCGGCATCTACAAGGACACTTATTTTGTAGGTGGTACGGCACTCAACACCAAGCCTACCGAGTTCAACAGCGATGTCAAGTTCCAAATCAGCTTCCGCCACAGGCTCACCAAGTCCATCCTGCCCTTGCACAGCCACCTGTTCTTGCAATACTCACAAAAGGCGATTTGGAACGTATTTGAGGAGTCGTTGCCCTTCCACGACCTGAACTTCAATCCCGGCATCGGTATTCAGAATTTGGTTGTGTATAACGGTAAACTTGTGGGAAATGGCACGGTCATGCTTGAACATGAGTCCAACGGGCGTGACGGCGAGGCGTCGCGCAGTTGGAACAAAGTTACGGTCGCTTATGCTGCAGTGATTGACCCTCAGTTGGAGGTGTATTTCAAGACATGGATTCCCATCATCGACGGGCAGCAGAACAAGGATATCCTCAAGTACTGCGGTATCTTCCAGACGGGGACACAGTTTATCTCGGCCGATAGGCGTTGGGTGGCCGATGTCACCTTCGTGAAACGCCAGGGATGGAACCTCAACTTCAACACAATCCTGAATTTGGGATTCCGCTTCAGCAAGAGGGACAATCAGTACCTGATGCTGCACTTCTATGACGGCTACGGCGAGAACCTGCTGGACTACAACAAGTACCACTGCCGCCTGCGCATTGGTCTATTGATCCGTCCAAATTTCTTCAGTGATTTCTAAGCTGAAATTTGTTTTTCCCATTATCTTTGCAGCCGATAATGAGACGTTGCATCCTACTGATATTGTCGCTTCTACTCGCTGCCTCAATGCTGTCCTGGGGACAAGTATCGGGGGATTCTGTCATGTCGAGCCAAGATACCATCCAAGAGCTCAGCAAGCTGCAACAGATGAAGTCGCGCTTCAAGCAACGTGTCGAAGAAAAAATCAACGAGCCCTACGATACCACGCGCAACAGCGGATACTGGTGGCGTGCCCTCAAGCATGGCAAGGTGAACTTCAAGGACAGCACGATGGGCTATCCTAAATTCGTGATGTTCTGTTATAAGACTTACGTGTGGGGCGACCGCGCGTTCAACAGTTACGATACCACCTATGTGAAGAGCACAGGCAAGAACTGGAAACTCATCCTCAAGAGTGACAACTGGGTAGATTCCTATATCGGCCACCCGGTTAAAAACGTGAATCAGATCATGAACAGCCGACTGGCGTCAAGTATCGGTCTGTCGTTGTCATTCATGGCGGTGAGCGTGGGCTATTCGGTGAGTGTGAGCAACCTGATCCATGGAGGAAAATTGTCTAACAAGGTCGATTTCTCGTTCACATGTGCCCGGTTTACCGCCGATGCCTACTATTGGGAAAACAACAACGACATTAATATAACCTATACCATCAAGAATTCGGGTGAAGGCCTCCACAAACTCCGGCAGTCAGGTATCAGCCGCAAAGCGATGGGATTGACGGCCTATTATTTCTTCAACAACAGGCGCTATGCCCAGGCGGCCGCCTATTGCTTCTCAAAGTATCAGAAACGCAGTGCCGGCTCGTGGCTGGCGGGCTTCAGTCTGCAGCACTTTGACGTTCAATTTGATGTTGAAAAGATGTCTGAGGATATGCGTGAATACTTCCCGTCGCAAGCCGACGCCCCGCGCATCCTCTACAACGATTATTGCCTGCTCTTCGGTTACGGCTACAACTGGGTGGTAAACAAGAAGTGGCTGCTGAACTTCACGGGAACCCCCTACATCGGCTACCGCTACAACCATTTCCACCAAGGTGACAACATGGTGAGTGCCGTGTCGATCAACATGCGCGCCCGCATCGGTGCCGTGTATAATCACAAGCAATACTTTGTGGGCCTTCAAACTTTTGCCGACCATCACCGCTACAAGTCCAAGATCAGCCGTCTAGTCAATTCCACACTAGATTTCAACGCATTGGTGGGAATCAGATTCTAAAATATAATAAGCCAACTTAATGATATCATTCTCTGATATTCAGAGAATAACTCCCACACATGGCTTTGTAGAGACACAAAACCTTGCCTCTCCCTGCGCCTTTCTCGTATCGTCTCCTTGCGCCCTACCCCGCGTCCCCGTGGTTCCGTATGGCGGGTTGCCAACCCGCCCCCTCCGTCTCATCTGTTCCATCCGTTCCATCCGTCTAGTCCCGTGGGCCGTGGCTCCGCCACGGTTCGCCCCATCCACCCCCTCCGTTTAACGCATCCGCCCGTCTCCCTGTGTCGCGGCTCTGCCGCGGCCCCCCGCCCGTTATCATGGTTCTTTTTCGCTCTAACAATGATGACACACTCCCTACAGATTGGATACACTGGTTATCATTACTCTATTTCATCGAGTTTACGTTAATCTCCTTGTTCTATAAAATATAATGAGTCCCCAGTGAGCATGACACAAGTCCTAGGGAACGCGCTGTTGTATAACTCATCATTACTCGTTAAAGTCACAAGGCACACGATTGTTGAGACGTCAAAGTTTTCGTTATGAGGTAGTTAGCATGAGAATGATTTGCAGTAAAAATGGTATTTATTTCAGTAAAACAATTATTAGTTTATAACGACTGTTGAAATACCTTTGCAGTGTAAAATAATAATTAGTAATCCTTTATAAACAATTGCAACAATGAAAAAAATATTCCTTCTTTTTATGTTATTGGTGTCAGCATGTGCCACATGTCAGGCTGTTACTGCTACTGAAGCCCGCACGCTGGTTGTTTATTATACCTATAGTGGCGTGACCGAGACGCTGGCACAAAGCATTGCCAATGAATGCGGTGGCACACTGCTCCAAGTGGTGGATCACGGTAACTATCCCCGGCCTGAAGGCCAGCAAACATACAACTACGCCAACAATGAGCGCAACCAGATCGATGCAGGAAACTGGCCCGAAATCCTAACCAGTGTAGAGGATTTTGACGACTGGGATGCCATTATCTTCTGCACCCCGCTGTGGAACGGAAAGATGGCCAACCCGATGCTCACCTTCTTGCACAACCATGCCGACAAACTTAATCGCAAGCAGGTCGCCCTGGCCGTGACCAGTTGGAGCAGCGGCATCAGCCAGGTGATTGTCGATGCCCATAACAATCTGCCTAATGCTACCTTTATCGGTAATCCGCTGCACATCGACTATAATCACCGTGGCCAAATTCAGGAAATGGCTACCCAATGGCTCACCACGCTCGATTTTGAACTGCCCAAGTCCAACAAGATGCGTGTCATCGTGGGCGATAAGGTCTTCCCTGCCACGCTTGCCGACAACAACACAGCCGAGGAGTTCAGGGAGCTGTTGCCAATTACAATCGATATGAAAGAACTTAACGGTAACGAGAAATACTACTATTTCAACCACAATTTTACCGTCGATAGTTCCGTCCCTGATATGATCCATGCTGGCGACATCATGCTCTACGGCCAAAATTGCCTGGTGTTGTTCTACGATACGTTTGAAACCACCTACGCTTATACCCGCATTGGCGCCATCAATGACCCCACGGGGCTTGCCGAGGCCCTAGGCAACGGACCAGCTACCGTGACGTTTGAACTGGTTGAAGACGTCCTCGGTGATGTGAACAGTGACGGCAGCCTCACCATCAGCGATGTCACTACGCTCATCGACCTGCTGCTGGGAGGCGACGCTATCAACAATGAAGCCGCCGACGTCAACACAGATGGAAATGTGAACATCGCCGACGTAACAATCCTGATTGATATGCTATTGAGCGGCAACTAACCAGCCGAGACCATTCAAGCACCTTAATAGCTCCATATCCCTTGGGCCTGCTTTGAGGCCTTTAGGGATATGCTTCTTTATCGTGCAAGATGCCCATGAGGCGTTTAAGGGCGTCTAAAGGCGCCCAACGGCGCAAAAAGGGGGAGCGCACGCACCCCAAAATCACACCTTTTCTGTGCTTGTTCAAGTGAATTACCCATAAATGACCTTTTTATTCTGTAATAACCTGTAAATCATCCAATCTAATTCCAAGAAATGATCTTCGAATGTTGGCCTTTTTTAGTAGTTGTTTCAATAATCGGTTGTAACTTTGCCATCGGTAAAATAATTCAAAAACTGCAGTATTATGAAACACGGAAAATCCATCTGCAAAACGCTCAAGGCAATCATCGCTGTAGTGTGCCTGGGACTGATGGCTTTCTGTGTCACGTCGTGTAATGGTCAGCCCCGTGAGGTTAATCATGCCCCATCGGTAACTGAATATCTGAAACAGGGTTATACACCATACTTGGCTTTTGACGAATGGTCGATGAAGGGTGGTGTCATGCTATGGGAATGGGAAGTGGCGGATTCCTGTGACGAAAGGATTGTATTGCTCAAGGATGAGGATTCCGTGGTTCATGTGGTGAGGCTGGGCTTTATATTAAGTCCGGTTCTTACTTACTATAAGAAGGATTGGGGCTGGTACAATCGAGTGGTTATCACTGGCGAGGATTCTTGTGTTTATGACCGGTATATTCTGAAAGACACGATTATAGAATTGCAGATTGAGACACATAGCGACGGTAAGGTGTTCAGAAACATGTATGTCAAGACTCGCGACAAGTGCATTGTCTCAAGGCTTCATGACACTTGCACGTGGAGTGGCGACGAGGTGCCTCAATGGCGTGACATGAATGCATTGCGCTCAACCGTGTATGAATTGGGTAAAGGCAAAAAGGCTTCCTATTATCTGCCATCCTCATTTTGGGATAAACCAGAATACTATCTTGAGTACCCAGTTGCCGACACGACCGTTTTTTCTCGTTCTCTGGGTTTGGGGAACGGAACATTAATTCACTGCAAGGAGAGCGGGCCTTTACTGGAATATGAAAGAGACGAAGATGGCATTTTCAAGACTGTGGAGGTCGAGCCGCGTTGCATAGGTGGCCAGCAAGCTTTAGCCAAATATATCTATCGGAATTCGGGTCCCATGGTAAGGAAAGAGATTCAGAATGGAGGGATTTGCATAAACTTGTGTATCTCTGATGCTGGTAATGTTGTCAGGTGTGAACTTTATGGTGATTATGTCGATAATAGCAAAAAAGATAAATTGGAAAAACATATATGCCGTGAAATACCTATTAAGTTTGAGCCTGCAACGATCTTTGGTCATCCTGTCTCTTGCTGGTACATAATCTATATTGACCCTAATGATGTTGGTTATCACAGAAAAGACGGTAAAGAACATAATTTTGTCACGCATACTATTAAAAAGGATTGGTTCTTTTGATGTAAAAAGTAACAACAATTATGTGCTCAGTTCCATTTCAGGAGCCTAATTAACGCATAAAACCCGCTGGAATTCAGCGGGTTTTGGTTTCCTGTGCGCCTGATAGGACTCGAACCTACACAACCGGAGTTACCAGATCCTAAGTCTGGCGCGTCTACCAATTTCGCCACAGGCGCGTGGTCAGTTTTTTGCGAAGATGGGCTATGCCTTAGGGGAAAAACGACATAAATTATGCGTTCGCTAAGGTTGCACGCTGTCTTTGCGGGTGCAAAGGTAGTATTTTTTTCTAACACAGCATGCACGGTTGCCCACAAAAACCCGAAATCGCGCAAAAAACACTTCGAACGCCCTGCAAATAAACGGGCTAGAGTTCCATTCCGTCAAACAAGGTGGGTTGCGGCAGCAGCTGGAAGGAATGGCGGTGATGGATGGTCGCTCCGTGCTGGGCGATGGCGGCGCGGTGGTCGGGCGTGGGATAGCCCTTGTTCTTGGCCCAGCCATATTGGGGATAGTCCTGATCGAGCTTGCGCATGAGCTCATCACGGTGTGTCTTGGCCAGAATCGAGGCCGCCGCGATGCTGAGCATCTTGCCGTCACCCTTGACAATGGTGGTGAAGGGGATGCCCTGGTAAGGGGTGAAGCGGTTGCCGTCGACGAGGATGCCCTGGGGACGCACCTCCAGCTGGTCCAGAGCGCGGTGCATGGCAAGGATGCTCGCCCGCAGGATGTTGATGCTGTCAATCTCCTGAGGGGAGACCATCGCCACGGCCCACGCCACGGCCTCGCGCTCGATGATGGGGCGCAACTGCTCGCGCTGCCGCTCGGTGAGCTGCTTGCTGTCATTAATCAGGTCGTTGTGGAAATCGGGCGGGAGAATGACCGCAGCGGCTGTCACGGGCCCCGCAAGGCATCCACGGCCGGCCTCGTCACAGCCAGCCTCGACCCGTCCTGCTATCAAGTAAGGTTGCAGCATATCACATTTATCTCTTTTTAAAAATTGCGGCTTATCATTGACGATCTTGTCAAGTTGAGCCGATGACTGAAGGACAAAAGTACAACTAATCATTGAACCAGGCAAGCCCAGGGACACATATTCATGGCGGCTTCTTGCCATAATCATGCATATTTCAAGCCCTCACGGAATTTTGTATCAGTTTTCTTGCTAAAACAATACGCCATCCTCTCGATTTCAAAATATAAGTTGTATATTTGCAGTGATTTTGAGCGCGCCTGTTCTACTCAATCACTCTATTGCCGTAACTGATTGTTTTATTAACCATATTAATCACTAAACCTGTTCAATGTTATGAGAAGAGTTTTGACTTTACTGTGTGTCGCACTGGTGTCCTTGACGACATGGGCTGACTTTACTGTGACGTTTATCCCTGGCGAAACTCAGGGATCGAATTCCTCGGCTAACGCCTACGATGAAATGACGCTTGATGGTGTTACCATCAGTGGCACAAAAGCCGCTCTTGCCGCTACTGCTTACCGTTTTGCCGGTGGCAGCACGGCTACGGTTTCTTCAACTGTGGGTAACATCAAGAAAGTAGAGTTCACCTGCCAGGGCTCCTATAGCCAAAGCTATGGCCCCGACCAGTTCTATGGCGACGGTTACACTTGCCAGTCGGGTAGCAGAGTTGGTACATGGCAGGGCGATACTGCATCGTTCACGTTGAACACCGCTTCCCAGGTGCGTTGCACCCAAATTGTCGTTACCATTGCCGAGGAGACGGTAGAGGAGCTGGTTCCTCCTGTGTTCCATCCCAATGGCGGCGAATTTAGCGGCAGCCTTGAGGTCACATTGACCTGTGCCACCGAGAACGCCGAGATTTGCTACTTTGAGGGCACCCCCGAGGGCGATTGGGCCAACTGGACTTACTATAACGGTCCTTTCTATGTCACTGAGACCAAGACTTACACGGCCTACTCCCAGAAGGGTGAAGAGATGAGTGAGTATGTGACCATGACCTTCACCAAGGTTGAATTGACCGTCGAAGCTCCCGTGTTCACGCCCGGCTCATGCAGCTTTAGCGACCGCCTCGACGTGACCTTGTCTTGTGGGACTCCCGGAGCAACGATTTACTACAGCCTTGACAACGAGCAGTGGAGCGAGTATTCCACTCCCATCCCCGTGACCAATGACCTGACCATCTATGCCAAGGCTAAAGTGGGTGACATCGAGAGCGAAGTCGCCAGCGCAACTTACACCAAGCTGCCCGCAACCACCGTTGAGGTCACCTTTGACGGTAGCGTTGATACCGGTGACGGCAGCCTCACCGAGCGCACGCCTTACACGGTTGTCAAAGACCCCGTGACCATGTACGTTGGTGACGGCCGCCTGGGCATAGATCATTACCGCATTTACACTGATGCTGAGTTCTATTTTGAGTCCACTGGAGCAGCTATCCTCAAGATTGAATTCAACGGCATGAGCGGCTACACCGCCAGCAACCTGTCTAAAGCCGAGGGCAACGAGGGCACTTGGACCACTGGTGGCAACGATGGCGTGTGGGAAGGCAATGCCCAGAAGGTGGCCTTCAACGTGAACAGTCAGGCACGCTTCACCACCATCATCGTGACGCTGGCAGGCTCTGAGGAGCCCACCTTCCTGCGTGGTGACGTGAACAACAATAACGAGGTGACTATCGCCGATGTGACCGCCCTCATCGACTACCTGCTGAGCGGCGACTCCACCAATATCAACCTCGATGCAGCCGACTGCAACACCAACCAAGAGGTGACCATTGCCGATGTGACCGCCCTCATCGACTATCTGCTGAGCGGTAATTGGCCCAATTAAAACCGCTAGCAGAACCTGTTCATCCAAAAGAGTTGGCTGTGCCTGTAGCAGCCAACTCTTTTTTTAGCTAGTGAAGCAACCGCTTCCTAGCCTCATGCAAAGGCGCGAAGAGTTTGGTGAGGCTGACGCGCTCATGTTAATAAACAACTGAAAAGTCTGAGACTTCTGAGGGAGGCGGGGCGACAAAAGGCAGAGGGGTGTTTTGATAGCTGTTTTTGTAAACCGCTGATTATCAGAATCCGTCGTTGATGCGCAGTTGTGTGGAGTGGCGTGCGGGATTGTTAACAAACTGTTAAAAGCGCCTAGATGCACTTGCAGCACAAAGGTATAACCCTAGCATGAGGTGGTACCATGCTAAAAGGCATTTTATGCACGCTGCGTTAGCAGGTGTTCGGTGTTAGGCTTTAGGCTCTAGGTGTTAAGCTTTAGGTGGCGTCCGCTTCCTTGCCCCACGCTAAGGCGCAAAGACGCGAAGAGTTTAATGGGGCATCCGCGCTCTTATGTGTCCACACACGAATTTAGCGAAGAATTTGGCTTATTGGCATCCGTATTCACCCTGCAGCGGCGGAATGGATGTGACGGATGGAATGTTGCTCGAAGGGGCTCACAAGATATCAAAAAAAAGCCTTGGATTGCTCACGAACGCAGTGAGTGATCCTTGTTCACGTGGTTTGTTGTGAAAGGGTCATATAATTAGTCTATTATTTATCCTAAAAAAGAGCTGGTTCACTAAAAAAACCACCATAAATGATGAATAACGCATCGATTATCGAGAAAAAATTGAATTTTCATCAAAAAAAGTCAATAATTATGTTGTAGGTTTTGCAAAAAACTACTTACCTTTGCAAACCTAACCAAAACTATAAAAAGTATATATGCAGATGGAAACAACATTAGCTAAAAAACCAAGAAAAAAGAAAGTACTCGTGAAAAGAAAACGTGACCGCTTACAATTGATCACCGACCTGATCAAGACCAACTGCATTGGCAGCCAGAGTGAACTCGCCGACATGTTGCGTGAACACAACATCAACGTGACTCAAGCCACGTTGTCACGCGACCTCAAGGCGCTGAAGATCTCGAAGGTTGCTACCGACCGTAACACGTACATGTACATCATTCCCGACAGCAACCAGCTGCAAGACAGGCTGTTGAGTATGAGGCAGACCGATGCCCATGCAGCCAAGCAAGTGGGCTTTGTGTCTATCACATTCTCGGGCAACATTGCCGTGATTAAAACGCGCAATGGCTATGCACCTGGTTTGGCCTATGACATCGACATGTGCCGTCCTCCCGAAGTACTGGGAACCATTGCTGGTGCCGACACACTGGTAGCCATCCTGGCCGAGGGTGTCACCCACGAGCAGGCAAGGGTAGCATTTGAACAATTCATGCCCAAACAAGGCACATTCACCAGCGACAGGCCACAAACGCCAATCGCCAATGATTGAGGTAGGCGTCAGCGGATGTGACAACCTGCGTGCCGCCGAACTGGTGCGAGTACTCATCAACCATCCTGATGTGGAGTTGAAATGGGTCACTTGCAGTGGTGAGGCGTGTACAAGACTCGACTCTATCGTTCCAGGCATCATAGGCGAGTGTGACTTGATGGTAAATCCTGATGGTCAGCTCGATGATGTGGATATAGTGTTCATGTGTGGTCGCCGCGAGACACTTCCTCAACAGCTGCACGTGCTCAATCTTAACGAGGATGTTCGAGTGGTGGACTTGAGCGGTAGCCACAACATGGACCATGGTGCCGACAAGCCCTGGACTTACGGCATGGGCGAGATGCAACGCCGCATCCTCGTGCATGACGCTCGCCTGGTGACTGTTCCAGGTAATGCAGCCATGGCTTCGCTACTGGCGTTGATGCCCATGGCCCGCAACCTGCTGCTCAACAGCCCCATCACGTTGCACGTGGCCATGGGGACCACAGCTTTCCCTGAGGAGGGCGATAGAAATGCCGACGGCTATGACACCGCCCAATGGATAAAGGAGCAGCAACAGGAAATCACCCTCGCGCTGAGCCAGTGCCAAACGAGTTTCAACCAGCCTATCGACCTCACCATCACGCCGCTTGCCGAGCGCCGCACACTCGCTGTGGCAGCCCGTTTCAGCTGCGGGATCGATGACGAGATGATTAGGCAGCTTTATGAGCAGTACTACAGTGACCACAATTTTGTGTTCCTGATTGACCGTCCCATTGTCGCCGCCGACGTGGAGAACACCAACAAGTGCCTCATCAGGCTCGACAAGGACGAACGCAAGGGTCTGCTCACAGTTCACGCTGTGATGGACCTATTGCTCAAGGGGTGTGCCGGCACGGCAGTCCACGCCATGAACCTGCTGTTCGGGCTGCACGAACGGGCAGGACTAGCCCTCAAGGCCACAGGATGTTAAACGATAATCAAACTTAAGCTTTAATACTATTAATACCAATAATTATTATGTCAGTCAATAAAGTCATTCTGCTGGGCCGTGTGGGCCGAGACCCGGATGTGCGTTACGTCGCACAAAATCAGCCCGTGGCATCGTTCACTCTAGCCACTACCGACAGAGCATATACCAACGCTAACGGCGTGCAGGTGCCCGAGCGCACCGAGTGGCACAACATCGTCATGTGGGGTAAAAACGCCGAGGTGGCAGAGCGATACATCCGCAAGGGGACACAGATTTATCTTGAAGGCCGCCTGCGCACCCGCGCCTGGGAAGATCGCAACCAAGTGAAACGCTACACTACCGAAGTCTATGTCGATACATTTGAGTTGCTCGCCCGACCGCGCGAGAACATGACTCCTCAACAGTCAGCCAATCCCCAAAACAACGGCTAAACGACTGTTAAGCAATTAAAACAGCCACGGAACCTATTGTGAACGTTGTCACGGGTTCCGTGGTTGCTTTATTAGTCGATCATCAAGCCACTAGAGGTACTTGTCACCAAACTTTGACTTGACCTCGTTGACATACAACTTGATTTTTTGTTCCTCCTCCATGGGCACAATCAATAGGGCATCGTCAACATCGGCGACGATATAGCCCTCAAGCCCTGAGGCCACAACCAGCTTATCGCCCTTGATAGCAACGATGTTGTTGTGGCTGTTGAACATCAGCGCCTTGCAATTCTGGGTGACATTCCCCTCGCGATTCTTGGGCGAGTGGTCATAGAGAGACCGCCAGGTGCCCAGGTCATTCCATCCAAAGTCAACAGTCTCCACATAGACATTGGGGGCCTTCTCCATCACGGCAAAGTCAATGCTGATGCTGGGGCAAGCCTCAAAATGGGAGTCGATAAACTCACGCTCGGCAGGTGTACCATAGAATTCCATTCCTTGCTCAAAGACAGCGCTCACCTCGGGCACACTGGCGTTGATGGCCTTGAGGATGCTGTCAGCACTCCAGAAGAACATGCCCGAATTCCAGAAGAACTCTCCCGACTTGAGGAAGACGCGGGCTAGGTCCTCGTCGGGTTTCTCGGTAAAGGTCTTCACGGCCGAGAAATTTCCCTCGACATGCTCACCCACCTGGATATAGCCATAGCCCGTCTCGGGACGGCTAGGCTTGATGCCCATGGTCAATAGAGCATCACGGTCCTCAATGAACTCAAAGGCATCAACAACACTCTCCCGGAATTTCTCCACACTGATAATGAGGTGGTCACTAGGTGCAACCATCATCTTGGCATCGGGATTGATGGCCTTGATGTGGTGGGCAGCCCATGCGATACACGGGGCAGTGTTGCGGCGGGCAGGCTCGAGCAGGATCTGGTGCTCCTTGATCTCGGGCAGTTGTTGCTTGATGAGCGGCCCATATTGCTCGTTGGTGATGAGGATGATATTTTCATTGGGGACGATTCCCTCGATGCGGTCAAAGGTCATCTGCAACAGGGTGCGACCAGTCCCGAAAAAATCAATGAATTGCTTGGGCATGGCGGCTTTGCTAAACGGCCAGAAACGGCTCCCCACGCCGCCACACATGATCACGCAATAGCGGTTGTTATCCATGATGATATCTACTTGATTGTGATGTTATTTCTTATCTTGTCCCGCAAAGGTACAAATAATAATTTGAGAAGGCACGAAAAATAAGCATTATTATGGCACGCACCACACCACTGGTGCGTCCTCCATTGCTAAAATTATGAGAAATTAACTAATTGAGAGTCAACCGCCACTACTCATCATAGCAGATGGGGAGGGTGCGGTTGATGCTTTGTTCCAACGATATCAGCGTCTCGGTAGCAGCAACGCCGTCGATGTGCTGGATGCGGTCGTTCACGAGCGACATCAAGTGCTCATTATCGCGGGCATACACCTTGATCATCATTGTGTAATGACCCGTAGTGAAGTGACACTCGACCACTTCCTTGATCTTGAGCAACTCGGGCACCACCGTGCGGTACATGGAGCCACGCTCAAGCGTCAGCCCGATGAAGGTGCATGTTGAGTAGCCAAGCAGCTTGGGATTCACATTGTAGCCCGACCCGATAATGACGCCATCATCAATGAGACGCTGGATGCGCTGATGCACGGCAGCACGCGACACACCACACACTTGAGCCACATCCTTGCTAGGGATGCGCGCATTGTTCATAACAATTTCAAGTATCTTTTTATCCAGAGTATCAATCTTTTCCATGAAGCGATAAGTTAATTCACTTGCAAATATACCATTTTTTTTAATTATGCTATAGATTTCGGTAAATATTTTTCATTTTTTTGGCCAATTCATTTATTTCACTACCCTCGAGCCATATAAAACACAATTCCTCATGCTCAAAGTGGGCGCGAGGAATCCTGCAGTAACAGATTGTTGGTCGGTGATGGCTGCTTATTATTCTTCAGCCAACAGCATGTCGATTAACCATGTGACATCGGCAATGGAGATGCTGCTGTCATTGTTAATATAGGCATTCACCTCGTAAAAACCAGTAGGATCGCCAGTCAGCAGGTAGTCGATGAGTGCGGTAACATCAGCGATGGCCACTTGGCCGTCTCCATTGACGTCGCCACGCATCTTCTCATAAGTGTAACCTATCTCGGTCACGGGCAGAGCGACGTTAGTGCCGCAACCCAGGGTGGCAGTAGCATCGGGGAAGTGCTCACCCATAGCATAATCAACAAAACTGGTCCAGTTGCTGGTGTAGGTCATTGCCTTGCCACCAATACCCGAGGTGTAGAAGGGTGCATAGTCGCTGCCCATGGTGCAGTTGTCATCATCCTCGGCATCAAAAATGATGGTCACCAGCAGGCTCTTGCCAGGGACATAGTTAAACGGACGTTGCATTTCCAAAGCGAGAGTCTGATCCTCGCCATAGTAATCAATCAAGTTGATGTCATATCTACCCTCAGCAACAAGTTCACCGAAATCGAAGAATTGCTTTACACCATCCTCATTGATGGCAAACTCGGTGGTATCAATTTCCTGAAGATAAACCTTCGCATTGCGGAAAATCTCCTCAAATGATTCACTGTAGAACTTGAAGTTCAAGTACTTGATCTGCATGCCATCCCTGCCTTCCATGCCGGTGATCAGGTCGGGCGTGTAAATCATCTGGACACCAGTGTGAGCCAAATAGAAGTTGGTCGGTGCCATGTCAAAGTAAGAGCCGTTGTACAATTCGGTGGGGTTGTAATAATCTCCTACCTCTATCCAGTCAAGAAACTCGGCGTGGGCAGTCATTGCCATTGCCGCAACAAAAAAATATAACAGTTTTTGTGTTTGATAGGATTTTCATGCCTAGAATTCAACAAACTCGAAACTTTATCCCATAAAACAAATCAAAAGAAGCGTTCCTATTTTCATTCAGTCATTTTTTGTGAGGTTTTGTAAAAAAACTTGTTAACTTTGTGGGTTGATAATAAGAGCTTAAGGAAAAAATGCAAATTAAAAAGTAAGCATAAAAGATGATGAAAAAGATACAGATATTGATAATGATGGTCGTGGCCTGCGTCGGGCTGATGTCGTGCAGCCAGCGCCTTCATGAGGGTACGGCGGGCCAAGCAGGGCGCGCCGACAAGATCGTCGCGGCGCTGCATGATGCCTCGACACGCTATGTGGTCGTGGTGGCCCACCGCGGCGACTGGCGCAACTATCCCGAAAATTCTATTCCCGCCATCGAGTCGGTCATCCGCATGGGCGTTGACGTGATGGAACTTGACGTGAAGATGACGCGCGACAGCGTGCTGGTACTGAGCCATGACTGGACACTGAACCGCACGACGACAGGCAGCGGCAACATCAGCGACTACACCTACGAGCAGCTGCTGGCCTTCGACCTCAAGCGGGGCCACGGCATCGCAATCCCAGGCCTGAAAATCCCCACCCTGCGCCAGGCGCTGGAAGTGTGCAAGGACCGCATCGTGGTCAACGTGGACCAGGGATTTGACTATTATGACCAGGTGCTCGCGATTACCGAAGATCTGGGCATGACCGACCAGGTGCTCATCAAGAACGGGCAACCGCTTGACAAAGTGCAACAGAGGATGTCACGGCACGCCCACAAGATGATGTATATGCCCGTGGTGAGCGTCACAGGAGGCTCGGACATGTCCACCTTTAACAGCTATCTCGCCAACCCTGAGGCGGTGCCCATTGCCTTTGAACTGTGCTTTGACACGCTCGACGACAACGTCAAGAACACCGCCAGGCGAGTGCTGGATGCAGGATCCAAGGTATGGGTGAACACCATCTGGGGTTCCCTGTGTGGTGACCATGATGACGACAGGGCCTATGACAGCCTCGATCCCGACAAGATCTATGGCCCCATCCTCGACTTGGGGACATCCATCATCCAGACCGACCGCCCTGAGTTCCTCATCAAGTACCTTGAGAAGAAGGGGAGAAGGAGGTTTTAATTAGGCTTTAGGTGTAAGGAGTTAGGAGTTAGGGGTTAGGAGTTAGGGGTTAGGAGTGGTTAACGGCTATACAAAAAGAGAAAAAATGAGGTTGAAACTGTTTATCTTATTACAACTGCTGGCGATGTTCGCCACAACACAGGAACTGATGACTGGCTTCCAGGAACCGCCTCAGGAGGCACGCCCTCGCGTGTGGTGGCACTGGATGAACGGCAACATCACCCGCGACGGCATCGACAAGGATATCGCGTGGATGCACCGCGTGGGCATTGGCGGTTTCCATTGCTTTGATGCCGCATTCTGGGGCAAATCCATCGTGGAGCATCGGCTGGTCTATATGAGCCCCGAGTGGCAGAAAGAGTTCAGGCATGCGGTATCGATGGCCGACTCGCTGGGCATGGAGGTGGCGGTTGCCAGCTGCCCAGGCTGGAGCAACACCGGAGGACCCTGGGTGAAACCCGAGCAGGCGATGAAGCGGCTCGTGTGGAGCGAGACGCGCGTCAAGGGCGGCAAGTTAAGCATCTCCCTGCCCGAACCCAACAGGGACGAGCGCTGGTATGCCGACATCTGCGTCCTCGCCGTGAAGGCAAACCCTGCCGACAAGACGATGGAGAAACTCGGTGCCACTTTCACGACCAGCGATAGCCTGCAGCAGCCCTATTGGATTCAATACCAGTTCAAGAAACCGACCGTCATCAAAGCCTTGAGCATCAAGGACGGCAACTATCGCAGCATCTGGGCCGCCCAACCCGCCCCCGTGACCAAACGGCTCGAGGTGAGCGACGATGGTGTCACGTTCAGGCGCGTGTGCGGTATTCCGCACGGCAGCGTCGGATGGCAGACCATCGACATCGAGCCCACAAGGGGACGGTACTTCCGCATCACATTTGAACGGAAACCCGGCATCACGCCCCAGCTCAAACTATACACCACGCCCCGAATCAACCACGCCGAGGAGAAAGCGGGCTTTGCATCGCCGTCGGACATGATGGACTACGTCACGACCGCCGAGGCTGGTGAGGCCATCCAGTTGACCAATGTCATCGACGTCACCGACCGTGTCGACGACAATGGTATCTTGACGTGGAAAGCCCCCAAGGGTGATTGGAAAATCTATCGGTTCGGCTACACCCTCACGGGCAAGGAGAACCATCCCGCATCACCCGAGGCGACCGGACTAGAGGTATCCAAAATCGACAAACAGGCCTTCACCGACTTCCTGGAGTATTACCTCAACACCTATCAGGAAGCGACAGGTGGCCTGATGGGCGAGCGGGGACTACATTACCTGCTGATTGACAGCTATGAAGCCGGATGGGAAACCTGGTGTGCCAAGATGCTGCAGGAGTTTGAACAACGCCGCGGCTACAACCTGATGCCATGGCTGCCCGTGCTAACAGGCGAAATCATCGGATCGGCCGAGCAGAGCGAGGAATTCCTCTATGACTGGCGAACGACCATCGGCGAGCTGATTCAGGAGTGCATGTACGAGAATGCGGCGCGCATTGCCCGTGAACATGGCATGGAGACCTACTTTGAGTCCCACGAGAACGGAAGACTCTACCTGGCCGACGGCATGAGCGTCAAGCGCCAGGCCGACATTCCTATGGCCGCCATGTGGACGATTCCCAAAGGTGCCAAGGCCGATAACTCCAATGCCAGTATGGCCGAGAGCGACATCCGCGAGTCGGCCTCGGTGGCCCACCTCTACGGCAAGCCTCTCGTCGCCACCGAGTCGTTGACTGCCAACGGCATGAGTGGCGGTGCCTATAGCTACTATCCCGGCAACCTCAAGGCGACAGCCGACCTCGAGGTGTCCTGCGGCACCAACCGCTTTGTCATCCACGAGAGCGCCCACCAACCCGTCGATGACAAGAAGCCCGGACTGGGGCTGATGGTTTATGGCCAGTGGTTCAACCGCCATGAGACCTGGGCCGAGATGGCCAAGGCCTGGACCGACTATCTGGCCCGCAGCAGTTACCTGCTGCAACAGGGCCGCAACGTGGCCGACGTGCTCTATTATTACGGCGAGGATGACGTGATTACCAGCCTGTTCGCCCATGAGCACCCCGCCATACCGCCCGGCTATAACTTCGATTACCTGAACAAGGAGGCCCTGCTCGACCTGATCGCCTATGACGGGGAACACTTCGTCACGCCATCGGGCAACCAATACAGCGTGCTGGTCGTTTCAGAGAAATGCCGGCACATGTCTGAAGCTGTCCAGGCCAAACTTGCCGCCCTGCAGCAACAGGGAGCAACAGTCATTGACGAGAAGACACGACCGAAGGAAATGCCGCTTCTTGAAATCCAGCCCGATGTGATGACTGCCGACATGAGCAACCTGCGCTACGTTCACCGCACAACCGCCGACAGCGAGATCTACTGGCTGAACAACCGGGCCGCAGTAGCGAGGGCCTGTGACGTCTCCTTCCGCGTCAGCGGTCTCGAGCCCACCCTGTGGCACCCCGAGACGGGCGAGATTGAGGAAGTGTCCTACGAGATGAGTGAAACTGAAACCACCGTCCACCTCGACATGTTGCCCGAGGACGCCTTCTTTGTCGTGTTCCAGGGGAAAACACGCAACAAGCTGAAGTCCGTTCCCGAAAAGCAAGTGATCCAATTGCGACAGATTGACACCCCGTGGACCGTCCACTTTGACGAACAATGGGGCGGCCCAGCCAGCATCGTGTTCCCGAGGCTCATTTCCTATACCGAGTCCAGTGACGACGGCATCAAGTACTATTCAGGTACCGCCGTTTATGAGAACAGCTTCAATGTCCAGGAGCAAGAGTTCGACAATGGGAGCATCCTGCTCGACCTGGGCGAGGTGGGATGCATGGCCCAAGTGACGCTCAATGGCACTGAGGTGGGCACCCTGTGGAAGGCACCCTATCAGATTGACATCAGCAAGGCTGTCAAAGCCGGCGAGAACCGCCTCGAGATCAAGGTGGCCAATCAATGGGTGAACCGCATCATCGGTGATTTGCAGCCCGATTGCGATAAGAAATACACCTATACGCCCACCGATTTCTACAAGGCCGACTCTCCCCTGCTCCCGGCTGGTCTGATGGGTCCAGTGACAATCAAGAAGCGCTTCGTTCCAATCGAGAAATGAGCAACTCAGAAATATAAACCATCATTACAACAATGATGACACGATTTTTCGGGAAAATAACTTACTTTTGCATCAAGTATTTATCACATAACCATTTAGAATCGTAACTATGGCCAACACAAGACAACCGAGTGCAACCACGCATAAAGAATAAAGGTGTTATCGTAGACCTGTTCGTTCTATGGCTCGCTTTGACAGCACTTTCATGTGCCGCAATCAATCTTCACATTTCGCTAAATAAGCTGGAGCCAAAAGAAGAAGAATGACCCCATTCATCCAGCCAAAGGCATGGTATTTGGGCAAAAAAATAGCTCACCGTGATCATCGGTGAGCCTTTCGTCTTGGATATGGCTTTATGCCACTTCTTTTGTCTTGAAAAGTAACGTGATTAGGCGGTGGCACAGGTAACAACTCAAGAGCACAATGACTATGATAACGCCCACTTCTTGTTTTTGTATATCAATCGCGGTGAGCACATCAGAACGGCACAAATCAGGCACACTATACTACCAAATGATTTTGCTACATGGCTAGGCGCAGGCCGACGCTACTTGAACGGATTTCAAACCCAGCCTTGTGCGCTAGCCAGCCACGGAACCACACTTCGCTCGTTCTGGAAAATGAACCTCCGCGAACTATTTGGAATATTGTTGTCTCATAAACCCCATAAAACGGGACAAAATCAAGGCAAAACTCACTCACGTTGCCGCTCATGTCATAGAGGCCCAGTTCGTTAGGCTTTTTCTGACCGACAGGATGCGTCATGCCATCGGAATTCTCACGACACCAAGCCACCTCGTCAATGTTATCACTACCGGCATAAGGGTAGCCATGTGTCTTATTCCCTCCACGGGCAGCAAACTCCCACTCGGCTTCGCTGGGAAACCTAAAATGCCGCCCCGTGAGTTCATTCAGCTTTTCAATGAACGTCTGGCAATCGCGCCAAGACACCCATTCGACAGGTCGGTTGAGGTCATCTTCAAAAACCCGTTCATCATTCTCATTGTAGTCATTATTGCTTGAAAAATAACTGGGGTTCTCGCCCATGACGGCAAGCCATAAGGCCTGAGTGACCTCGGTCTGCCCGATGCTGTAGTCGGCAACTGTGACATCAAGGGTCGAATCCTGATAAAGTACGGCCGTTGGTGAAATCTGCAATTCCTTATTCATTGTCAAGCTGCCGCCCTTGACTTTTACCATATTGAATGACACACCGTTGACCGTGAATTTCTCGATAGGGGAATTCGGCTCATCCTGACAGGCCGTCAGTGCCAGCAGCCCAATAAGAGGTAAATAAAGTAACTTTTTCATGATTGTTTTCATATCTCTATTGTTGTTTAATTTGTTGATTGTCTAAAGCCTAAACTTAAAGCTTAATTTAGTTGACTGCTTCTTGGTTGCAAAGTTACAGACAATTACCGAAAGCAACAAGTATTCGCGCACCAGAAAAACAGCAGAAAATAGGGACGGTTCTTCTGATGTTTTTTTACTTTATATTTTGCCCTAGGTTGATAATTAACGTATAATCAACTATTCAAAAAAAATGACTGTCATCTTTTCTCGTGGGACTCCTTCAGATGTACAACTGAAGCGCAATACTTGCGGGAGAGTCATCGTCAACGCATTAGGTGTCAATCTCGGGGCTGTGTCATAATTGCAATGTCGCTACATATATCGGCCTACGGCCGAGAAATTAAAACAAATTATTTAATAAATTAAATAAAAATTTTAATTATTATAATTTTAATACAAAATTTGTCTTAATTTCCCGAAACTTGGCGGCACCTCAGCCATTGAAGTAAACTTCATGGCTTTCGGTTTGCACAAGTTTTCCCGCCCGCAGGGCGGTTAATATTCCAGCAAATAAATTATGACACACCCTCTTTTTCGGTATCCATACCAGTATCTCTTCTTTTCCTGGGGCAATGAAATATATATCAAATCTAATTTTTCATGAAGAATGTTGCACAAGCATATAATGGTACGTTGTACATCCATTGTTGGTCGCGGTAGTCGCTCATTGAGAATCGTAATCCTGTAAGTGACGGATTATTCTTGACATAAGTGCTCAACGATTTTGATCTTAGGTTTTCCTCTGCTTTTATTTCAATGGGCCAAATATTGCTCCTCTCCTGCAGAAGCATATCAATTTCTAGGGTATGGTTCTCGTTGCTATAGTAGCACATTGTCACATCGCGCATAGTTGCTATCTGGGTTACAACATAATTCTCGGTAATAGCACCTTTGCTATCATAGAGTTCGTTATCCTTGGTCAACAACTGTTCAGGAGGCACATTTCCCAATGCCCCCAACATGCCAACATCAAGCAAATACAGCTTGAATGCAGACGGATCCTCATAGAATTTCAGTGGCAGATTTGGCTTAGAAGCACGATTCACTCGAATTACTAACCCAGCATCTTGCAACCATTGGATAGCCAGCTCAAACTCTCGTGCGCGTGCTCCTGATTTGATGGCTCCATAGATGAATTTTTTGTTCTCACGTGCTAGTTGCGAGGGTATAGATTGCCACACCTGTGTGATACGCACCACTTCTTGTGGAGTGGCATGTTTAGACATGTCGCTTCGGTAAATGGCTAGAATATTGTTCTGCACCTCTCTTACTGACATTGTGTCGCGGGTTTCAATATATTTCAGCACTGACTCTGGCATCCCACCTACAAAATAGTAAATGCGCAGGTACTTGATGAAATCGTATTTCAGCATCTGGATAGTTTTCCAATCGTTAGACTTCAAGACCTGCACCAATTGCTCTTGACCTAAAGCTTGGAGAAATTCTGTATAAGTCAACGGATACATACTGAGTATATCAACCTTTCCAACAGGTGCCGATTCTCCATGGTGCATAGTAATGCCCAACAACGAACCCGCCACTGCTACATGTTGCTGCGATGCCTGTTCGCAGAAGTATTTCAATGCTGTCAGACCATTTTTCAGTTCCTGTATTTCATCGAGGATAATCAAGGTCTTTCCCGCAATGATGGGTACACCGGTTATAGCACCTATGGCAAGTATAATGCGTTCCATATCATAATCCTCTGCAAACAGATGGGCAACACGTGGATTATTGTCACAGTTGATATAGGCAACATGGTCATAGTGGTTGTTTCCAAACTGCTGTAACAAATACGTTTTTCCCACTTGTCTTGCTCCCATAACAATCAAAGGCTTGCGACTGGGATTATTCTTCCACTCTAACAGTTTGCTCTCAAGTTCTCTTTTCATCTTGTCAACTAATTATTTACGCTGCAAAATTACACTTTTCTAGGGGAACTTCCAAGCAATTCTTACACTTTTCTAGGGGAACTTTAGCGCAATATTGCCATTTTCCTAGACGATGTTTGCTCTATAGCCCCGTTGGTCTCTCATAAATTATATCAAAATAACCGCCTCTTTTTTCCAAGTTGTACTCGGTCTCGCTGGTGGCGGTGGCCAGCAGGTCGGCGATGGCCTGGAGGATGGAGCCGACGGTTTGCCTCCTTTTCAGTCGGCGAGCTATAGGTTCGGGCGAGATGCTTTCTTTGCATAATCTGCTCACGTTCGGCAATGTTCAAACAAGTTTGACATTGCACTCACTTAATCGCAGATTTCTCGGTCTCGACGCGGAACGCGGAGATCAGGGATGTGAGTTGTTGGATGTCAATCATAATCTTTTGCTGATTTACGTTTTCAGCAAAAGTAGAATGACACCTTCATCTAGCAAAAGACAAGCTTTTTCATGGAATTATCGGAGAAATACTACTTGAAATTAGAAATAAATGTTATTTTTGCGGCACTGAACAACTAGAAAACTTAAAATATAAAGACATGAAAAAGATTTATTCCATCCTGATGGTGGCTGTTGCCGCCCTGTCTATGAGTTTCTCAGCAAACGCCGAAGCTCCCAAGTGGGAAATCGTTGCTGGTATGAATGTAGCAAACGTTGATGCCAGTGGTTGCAGTTCACGTATCGGCTTCCATGCAGGTATTCGCACAACCATTGGTATTCCCAGTGTGAGCAACGGTTTCTATGGCAACGCTGGTGCGCTTCTTTCACTCAAAGGAACCAAGGCGGCCGGAATCACGTTCAACCCCTATTATCTGGACATCCCTGTACATTTTGGTTACAAATATGCCATTAACGAGACCCTAGCCTTGTTCGGAGAATTTGGTCCTTATTTCGGTATTGGCTTATTTGGTCAGACCGATGGCTATGACGTCTTTAGCGACGAGGTGGGCTACAAGCGTTTTGATTTTGGTTTGGGTTTGCGTGCTGGTCTGGAATTCAACCAGAAGGTGCCAGTTTCCATTGGTTACGACTTTGGTGTTCTTGATGTAGCTGACGATGCTTCAGCTAAGACCCGCAACCTTACAATTTCTGTCGGATATAAGTTCTAAATCAATTTCAACTTATTACAGATCGAAGGATGTGCCAGTGGTGCATCCTTCGTTTTTGTAACGAAAAAGCCAAACGGCTCATTACTAACCATTTGGCTTTCCTTCTCGTGACCCCGGTGGACTCTGATTCATAACACAGCATGACAGTAATCGACACTCTAACCGCCTGATTCCCATAAATTTCTAATGCTGGCACTATGTCATCGGGTATCAACGGATGCCATTAGGTGTCAATCTCGGTTGTCATTTTTGTCAACCATTTTTTAGGACGCCGTTTGACTCCCAAGAATTACATCAAAAGAACCGTCCCTTTTTTCTTACGCAATTCGTCGTCAGCGAATTTGCACCACCATCCACGTCCGTACTTGTGCATGACCTGCATGCCTGTCCATCGGAAAAGGCAGTAGGTCTTGACCTGCGGCGATGGAAAGCCCTGAGCCATCAGGCCAAACACGTAGCGCAGCTGGTGGTCGTCCAGCTTGTCCCACCCAGTGGGGACAGTGAGGTTGATAGTTGATCTGTCTTGTTGCATAATAAAAGCGGTTATCGTACTACGAAGGTACGGTAACCGCCTCTATGCGTAAAAGACAAACTACATGTTGAAATATTGGATAGGATTTTGGCTTGGCCCTAATAGATTGCGCATGCTTTTTCCTATATAAGGAGAGTCGTATACTTCATCTCCTTCAAATTCCCAACGCCCAGTCCGTTTATATCTGGTGTCTTTCGTTTTATACCAAATCTTAGGTTTGAAAACAGCAAGTACGATTCCTTTGACTACTGCAAGTACAAGGGTTGCCTTTTCTGCTCTCTTACCATTTAATCTCCAATATTTTCTTGTGGCTTCATAAAGACTATCTCTTTCTCCACTCTGATATGTCTGACAGATGTTGATGAAAATAATCCGATCATCAGGATTAGGTTCAATGAACTCATGATTCAAAGTAGCCATTTTCTACCTTTCTGATTGGAGATTAAAAGTTCTCATGAATATATAGATGCAGTTCCTTATATTCTTCCTTTGAAAGAATTGTGTTAGAAACATGTCCGTTAGCATCTTTCAGTCCATGAAGAACTAAGTTAGTACGTTTGAGCTTCTCGTTATGAGTTTCCCCGGTGATTGCAAAGAGAGCAAATTTCTTATGTTTGCTGTCAGAGTTTTTATGGCCTTTTTTACCCATAAACTCATTCTCGCGGTCCATAATAGGATCATATGGTAGATCCGCGGCGATAATTTCAAAGCTGTACCTTATAGCACTTTCAGGTGCATTAGAATACAAATAGCCCGTATCACCTTTTTTAAATTTATTGTTTTGTACGAAATAAACCTCTCCGTATTTATCGACACACTCTTTAAATCTAAAACGGCTGTTACCGTAGGTTATCAACCATGTCCAGTTTTCTTCTCTTTGATTTGCCATTTTTTGAATTGTAATTTTGTTTGACTCACAAAATTACAAAATAAATTAGAACCAGTAGCCATTTGCTCTCTTTTTGTTCTCGAACACTGGAGGCTCGAAGAGTTTGTAAGTGTTTGAATTGCGGAAATGCGGGAACGAGGTCTCGTTCTTGCGCATCAGATCAACGATGTCACGCAGCGACTGAATGGGCACTTGGTTGCCCTGCAGGGCGGTGACAACGATCTGCCGCAGCTGCTCGATGACACGGGTATGGTGGGACGTGGCGACGGAAATATCCGTGAATGCGGACATGACCTCGCTACGGAACACCGCCAGTTGCTCGGGCGAGATGTATTCCTCGGCCAGCTGTTGCCAGGAACAAAACGCCGATGATTGAGACAACGAAAAAGCCAAACGGCTCATTACAAGTCATTTGGCTTTCCTTTTGGTGACCCCGGTGGGACTCGAACCCACGACCCATTGATTAAGAGTCAATTGCTCTACCAACTGAGCTACGGAGTCATCGTTTGTTCAATTGCGACTGCAAAGGTACTGCTTTTTTCTAAACTACAAACTATTTTTGCGATTTTTTTTAAAAAAAATCTTCTTTTTTTGTCTCAGTTGCGGCAAAACACTTATTTTTGTGTCTCATTATCACATTATTAATAAAAAATCGCATGAACAAGAAATATGACTTCGACACCGTGATTGACCGCAGCGGCAGCGGTTGTGTCATGGTTGATATGTGCCAAGAGATGTTTGGACGCACCGATATTCTCCCCTTGTGGGTTGCCGATATGGGCTTCGCTGCCTGCCCCGAGATCACGCGGGCGCTGGTTGAGCGAGTCGAGGGACACCCCATCTATGGCTACAGCGTGCCCCTAGAGGATTACTGGCAGTCTATCATCGACTGGCAGCGCGAGCGCAACGGCCTGGAGTTCAACCAAGACGAGGTGTGCTTCATCGGGGGCATCGTGAACGGCTTTGGGCTGGCATTGAACCACTTCACCCGTCCTGGTGACCGCGTGGTGATCCAGGAACCGGTGTACCACCCCTTCAGGATGCTCATCACGGGCAACAACCGCATGGTGGTGAACAACGCGTTGAAACGCACGGCCGACGGCTTCTACGAGATGGACCTCGAGGGACTGGAGCGCATCTTCAAGGAGGAGCAACCACGCATGATGGTGCTGTGCAACCCCCACAACCCCATCGGCATCGCCTGGAGCGCCGACGTGCAGCGCCAAGTGGCGGCCCTAGCCCGCCAGTATGGCGTCATCGTGTTCAGCGACGAGATCCACGGTGACCTCATGCTCAAGGGACACCGCCACACCTCGTTTCTCACCGTCAGCGATGACGCGCGCGCCGTGGGCGTGGTGATGGGCGCCCCCAGCAAGACGTTTAATATTGCGGGCATCGTGAGCTCGTGGTGCGTCGTCAAGAATCCCGAGCTGCGCCGTCCGTTCTTCAACTGGCTGACGACCAACAGCCAGAGCGCGCCCAACTTCCTGTCGATGACCGCCACGCGCGCCGCCTATCGTCATGGCGGCGAGTGGCTCAGCCAGTGCCTGGACTACATCGAGGGCAACATCGACATGGTGGTGGACTACTGCCGCGACCACATCCCGGGCATCAGGGCCATCAAGCCGCAGGCGTCGTTCCTGGTGTGGCTCGACTGCACGGGCCTTGGGCTGGAGCATGACGCGCTCATCGACCTGTTTGTCAACAAGGCTCGCCTGGGCCTCAACGACGGAGCGATGTTCGGCAAGGGCGGCAGCGGCTTCATGAGGCTCAACGTCGCCGTGCCCCGATCCATCCTGCGTCAAGCGATGCAGCAACTCGAGGCATCTGCGCTCGTTATCAAACAACAATAACAACATCGAAACAACAAAAACAACTCTAAAAAAAACTACGGATTTATCTGAGTTTTTCTGATGGCTGACGCACCTAAATGACCGTGCTAGCGCACGGGAAATTCAAACAAATTTTGTTTTAAAATTGGGCATCCGCGCGCCTCTTAGATAACTAAAGTTGTTTTGAGTTATTCTGATGGCATCCGCCAGATAGGTACAATCAAGGTTGCTTGTGCAGATGATAGGTGACGGTTGCGCCTGTGGTGGTGACGCGCGAGAAAATGACATCGTGGGATGAGGTGGTAGTGACGGTAAAGTCGTTGTGGACTTCTAAGCCTGGCATTTGGATATAGAAGACGTCAGGGTCAGGGAAACTAATGGTCATCTTGCCATCACCTTCTTCCCATGTGCCGAAGCTCTCGACCAACTGCTCGTGGCCATAGACCTGGGACACCCTGAAGACCGTGCTCTGGAACTGGAAGAAGTAGTCGCCCTCGACCTGGGCGGGCACGTCGTCAACCGTGATGGACTCGACGTGCCACGTGCCGAACCAGATGCCGATGTCACCGTGGTTGCGGGTGCAGGCCGATAACAGAATCATAATCGTACAGATGATTATTATCAACGCCCCCTGACCCCCTCTAATCTTAGAGGGGGAGTGATTACTATCATATAATGTCGTCTTTTTCATCGCTTGTTGAAATTAAAAGCGCCACGATATGTGATGCCCAGCATGCCACCCCAGTTGTTGCCATACAGTTTGCCATGGTCCATGGCCACAGTAACATTGAGCACCCATCCCTTGAACTTATATGCTGGATGATATTGAACATCAAGCGCCATCGAGAAATCATCGACGCTGCCCACTCGTGGCAGGAGTGGAGTACCCCATGCCTTGCGGTAAGAACCTAACAGGCGGTATCGCCAGTCTGATGCCAAATAACCCTTGAGTCCGATGTGGAAACCTCGCAGCACGTTGTCACGGTAACGCATGTAACCGTCAAGGTTGTAGAGCGGCGACTTGACAAAGGGTGAACCGATGGACATGCCGCGGCTCTGATAGCCGTTGTAGATGTAGTTATTGTAGTAATCGTCGGCGCCCGAGGAGTGGCCAGAGATGGGCGTGCCTGGGCGATCGTTGGGCGTCCAATGGATGGGACCGCTCTGGTTGGTGAAGTCGATGTATTCAATGACAGCGCCCTCAATTAAGGGTTGCCCTACTGCATTGCGGTATTCCAGTCCCCACAGGCCGTCAAAGCCGTTCATCTTGCCGATGCCCGAGCCATCCTCCCATAGCCATTGGGTGTAGGCGCGCAACTGCTTGCCGTCATTCAGATTGTACTCGAGGGCGATGTCCCAAGTGCCTAGATGGTTGCCCTCGACAAACGAGTCACCCGCGCTATTACCGCCACTGCCAGCGATAAAGGTGCGCCAGAAGGCCTTTGCGTCGGCTTTCATCTTGACCGTGTGATCAAGTTGACCGTCCTTGTAGTATTTGGCTGTGCCGCCGAACTGACAGGCCGACTGGGCGCCGATGGTGAACACGACGGGCTGATTGGGATTGGTGCGGAAGTGCAGGCTCTTGTAATGGAGCCATGTGCCCGTGGTAATGAAGTGGTTATAGTAGTTGTAGTGGTTCTCGAGCCACTTGTCATCCAGCTGGCGGAAGTAGCCGAACTCGCCCTTAATCTGCACCCAGCCCTTGGTAAACGGGATGTCCTGGAAATCAATGAAACCCGCGCGCAGTCCCACAGGCGGGCGGGAATTGGTGCTCCAGACGAGGTCACCGCTGCTCAACCGGCCGTTGACGATGGGCGATTGCTTACACCTTTGTCCCGCCACAGCAAAGATGCTGTGGTATTTCCCCTCAACATAGGCTTGCTGTATCCACAGCCGAGCAGGATGCTGTTGCCGCACATTGAATTGACCGTTACCGTCATATTGCTCGTAGCCAGCGCTCGATGCGTAGCCGCCCATGATTTGAAGGCCTGCCCCCCATGATATCCGGTCAGGATGGATAGTCATGTAATGAAACAAACCTGCGTCAAGTAATGTGGAGTATTGTTGAGTGATGGCGCCCCAATTGTTAGAGGCGATGTAGTAAGGCGCCAACTCGCTGTTGCCGGCATTCATGATGATTCCCATGTGAAAATTGATATCATCAGCGGCAACCTCTCCTGGACCGCATTCGGTTATTAATACCGTTTCATCGAGAACGTCAATTTCATTAATGTTTAAGATGGAGTCCAGTGACTCCTGTCCTGTTGCCGTTAAAAAGAACAGCAGCGCTAGACTAAGAAGAGAGAATTTGACGGTTCTTCTCATATTGATTCGGGGGTTACCGTTCGATGTTCGCCAGATAGGAATCGATGTGGCGACGCTTCTTCTCGTCGGCGATCTCGTCGAGGTTGATGAGGATGCCGGTCTCCTCCACGTTGCCGAACTCGCGGTTGATGGCCGTGCCCAGCAGCAACATCTTGGGCGACAGGCCCATGTAAGCGTTGACCAGCGGCGGGATGTTGATGCCATGCTGGCGGATGAAAGCATTTAAGCGCTTGTAGTCCTCGCGGAAATCGTTGCCCACAAAGTGCGCCATCAGCTCGGGGTCGTCGTTGCGGGTGTCGGGCAGCGGGTCGATGGGCACCACCAATCCCTCCTTGTCCTCGAAGTAAAGGTTGAGGAAACACAAGAGCATGTCGCGGCAGTCGCGCACATAGCTCGGATACATCGTCATCTTGCCGAACATGTACTTGACCTGGGGATAGATGATCGTGAGGGCTCCCAGGCCGTCCCACAGGTTGTCGAGTGCGAACAGCGCACGGGCGCCGGCACTGGTGGCCTGGTACTCGGGGCGGACGAACGAGCGTCCCAACTCGATGGTGACGGGTAGTATCTCATTCAGGAACCGCTCGCTAAAGTTGAACAGGTGTCCAGTAGCGATGCGTGGCACTGCGTTCTCCACTTTCACGTCCCAGCCGCCGATAAAGCGGTAGGCCCCGATGATTTCTTTCTTATCGGGATTCCACACCAGTAGTTGCTGGCAGGGCGGGTCCATGAGGTCAAACTCGTCGATGTCACACGCCTTGCCTGTACCGCCACCAGCCGCGCGGAAAGTGATTTCGCGCAGTCGTCCGATTTCGCGCATCGTGTTGGGCGCGTTGTGTGCTGTGACGACATAGATATCGTTGTCGGCCTTGTTGGTATGACGCAACAGTCGCTCGGGCGTGAGGTCCTGCTCGATGAGTTGGACAGGGATGGGATCAATAATGGGTTCCATAGGGCTATTTTTATGGTTATGATGGCATTGGGGCCATGGTATAAACAATATCACGCAGCCGGGCTGCCTCATGCCTGGGCGCACGGGCATCGAGCGATGACCATGGTATGGGCTGTCCGACGATAAAATGCAGGTTAGAGCCGCTCTGCTTGAGCATTTCCTTGGGCAAGAAAATGAGTTCGATATTGAACTTGATGCCCAGGCGCTTGCGCCACTTGGCAAAACGATAGAAGAAGCGCGAGTTGCGGGCATCAAAGTAGATGGGCACGATATCGCGCTGGTTGTTGACGGCATGAACGACAGCGGCCTTCTGCCACGGCAGGTCGGCAATGGTGCCGTCGGGCTGCATCCTGGAGCACAGTCCCGCCGGGAAGGTGATGAACTGGTCATCGCCCTTAAGTGCCTCCTCGATTTGGCTGGCGGCTGCGCGTGATTGATGACCATACTTGTTGACCGGCAGGAACACGCCACGCAATGGCACCACCGCCATGAGCAAGTCGTTGACAAGAAACTTGATTTTGTGATCATAACGATTGCCCAGCAACGAGATGAGCGCCAATCCGTCCAAGCCACCGAGGGGATGATTAGAGACAAACATGTAACGCCCGTCGGGCAACTCGTCCAGTCCCGACGCCGTTACGTTGATGCCCATCTCGTCGAGCGCCGCCGTGGCAGCGTCCACGCTGTTCTTGTCAGCCATTTTCTTGAGGATGGTGTTGAGGCGGTCTTGGCAGATGGTGCGCTCGAGCCACCGCACAACAAAGCGCGGAATGTAACGGTAGTGCTTGGGAAGCCGTGTCCTGAGCACACTATCAACATCTATTTTCACCAGTTTACCGTTCATGTTATCTCTAATCTATCACTCTATAAAATTACAAAGTTAGATATTTTGCCCGAAAATGAAAAAGCATGAGAGAAAAAATTTGTCAATAACAATGAAATGTTATATTTTTGCAACTCTAAAACGAATAAAACAACTATAAGCACTTTTCAAGTCCTGTCAATATGAAACCAGATGCCACAAGGCCTAATATGATGGTGATGCTTGTCGAGGTGATTGCCTTTGCCCTACTGGGCGGGATAGCATCGAGTCACTTTGGCATGGCCGACGGCGCACGCATACTTGCGGCCTATCTGGTAGCCTATCTGGTGCCTAAATTTGTGTTGACACGAGCCCGAGGCACATCGACTGCCGCTAGCGTTGTACTACTGATGCTGGCAATAGGCTTGATGGCCCTTTCCTACATCAACCTGCTGGAATGGACCTCACTGGAGGGCTATGACCTTGAAATCCCTAACATTAAGAACGACGCACGCGGCTATTACAAGTGGGCATTGTATCACTATGACGGCCGTGTGAACCCGCAATACACCGTCTTCAAGGGGTTCCCGTTGATGATGCTGTTGTTGTGGAAACTCCTTGGGCTAAGCGTCATCTGGCCCCAGGCCATGAACATCATGTTCACGCTTACAGCGGTGGTCTTGACCGGCATGACCACGCGCCGCCTGCTGGCTGGACGCGTCTCACTTCCGATAGACACCCTGCTCACTAGCGGCATGCTGCTCACCTGCCTGCTCACCTATTACCTGTTGTCGGGCATCATTATCTTGAAAGAAGCAAGCGTGTTCTTGTCGATATCGATGGCGGGATATGCACTGGCCTCGATGGCGTCGGGAGACGATGAGCGGTACCATCCATGGCGCGACATTCTCACCTTTGTGGTGGCTTGTGTCATCATGGCACTCGTGCGCACCACATTCCTCTATTTCATCGCCCTGGGCGTGGTTATCATTGCCCTGCCCCATTGGCGCCGAGATTGGGCGATTGCATTGGGTATGCTGGCTGCCTTGCTGATTACACTGTTTGCCGGAAACTACTTTGCAGCTTACTCCTTTGACCAGCATGCCGACATCGCTGCCGGCGGCTGGGACATGCAGGTCACCTATATCGATGGCCATGATCCATCTCGACACGCCTTCCGCAAACTCATCGGTTTCTATTTCCTCTATTCCCCGTGGCACAAGTTTTTCATGCTGCCGTTGACGTTATCGTTGCAGTTTATCGCTCCCTTCCCATGGCAAGCTGTTGGCGAAGACAACATCATCTTTAATTACATCATCCGTTTTTCTTACGGGTGGTATGCCCTAGGAGGAATGGCGCTTTTCTATTATCTGTTCATCAGCTGGCGACGCCACGAGAACATGGGTGCATGGGCTTGGTGGCCCGCTATCACCTATGCGATCATCGCCTATATCATGGCAGGCTCTGTTGCTCGATATGCTCTACCCTTTGAGCCGCTGTTCGTGCCCGTGGTGATATATTTGATTTGCCGTCTGGCCGAGGGCCACTGGCGTAAGGCATTCAAGCGCTGGTGCATCTTTTTTGTCATTTTGTTGGCCGTGACTCTCGTCACCTGCCTTGAGATACAGTATTCCACCATATCAAGGATGCTCCACACCCCACCGCTGGTACATTATCTCAAGGATTTTCTCTACCTGTAAAATTATCTTTTTCCCATTATTTCACCTCATTTTCTGCCGGCCATTTGTCGGCAATTTTGGTTGCTTGGTCTGGATTAAATGGGCACTCATCGGTTTAGCCTTCCAAGGGCTTAAACCATGTTAAAAACTTGGGGTCTAAACAGCAAAAATGACAATTATTTAATACGGCATGATTATGAAAAAGACTGTTATCTTCACCCTGTTATGTGTGCTGCTAGCCATGCCAGCCATGGCCCAGCCAGGCTACAGATATAGCCGTCCCCGGATTCAAACGGTTGGACATCACGGCAACGAGTATGTTGCATGGCACCGATATTATTTCGGCCTGCGCTTGGGCATGAATGCCTCTCACGTGAGCAGCGACAGTCCCGTGCTGGATGGGAACGGAGTCAAAACTGGCCTGAATCTAGGTTTTGTGGCAGGAACGCAACTCACCTACCGCGCCCCGATATTCCTGGAAAGCGGATTGTACTACAGCCAAAAAGGCGGCAAGAGCGGGTCAGGACAAGACAAGTTCACCTATGACCTCAACTACCTTGAAGTGCCCCTGCTCATTAAGTACAAGCACTTTGTGGGCAACCAGACAAGCATACAGCCCTACGCCGGCGGATATCTCGCTCTGGGCACCGATGGCAGCATCAAGAACTATGGCTCAAGGACAGCATTTAGTTCCTATGACGACGGATACTTCAACCGCTTTGACGGCGGACTCAAGCTAGGCTGTGGTGTGGGCTTCAACATGCTCTACGTGGACGCTAGCTACGACATCGGCCTCTCCAATATCGGGCAAGATGACTTTAACGACACGCACAATGGGTGCTTCACTATAAACATAGGTGTGAATTTTTAGGTGCTATTTGCCTATTAAACGTTAATCTCTGGGTGGCGCGTGCCACTATATCACACCGGTGGCACGCGCATTTTTTCAAGAAAAAAAGAAGAAAACATTCAAACCCAATCATTGATTGACAACTTTTCACTACATTTGCACATCTATTCAATAACCAATTAAAACTTTTGAGCTATGAAAAAGATATACAACTTACTGCTTGTTGCGGTGATTGCGATGGCGATGACCTCATGTGATGGATGGGATTCGCCATACCGCATCGACGATATCGTGGGCAGCTGGGAATCATACTATGGCTACAATGGAGCCTATGAGTATGACTTAGTAGGAATAGACGTTGTGCGCTACGATTTCTATGCCAACTACACCGGACGCTATACCTATTATGATCCTTATTATGGCCCGCTCTATGTGGACTTTGACTGGGACACCTATGGCGATCGCCTGGTTATCCGCTACTACGATGGTGACTATGATTATCTCTACTACGGATATGACAGTCGTGGGTTCCTTATCCTTTCTACCGACAGCCGCTTCTACCGTTACACCGTATATCGCCCTGCCGGATACTGGGCACCTGCCAAGGATGCCAGCTCTGCGTCAATCAAGACTACTGTTCCCAAGTTTGAGGCAACAGCTGCCAAAAGGGCGACCGAAGCAGCCGTCAGTGAAAAATCGAAATAGTCCTTTTTTGAGACAATAAAGGTTAATGAAACAGTTGTTGGCCCGGGGCAGTTACCGCCTCGGGCTAACTATTAGGTGTTTACACGTTCACTGGACCAACGCCCAAGATGCGGCAAGCATTAGCAGAGGCCTGGCTGATGACCTGATCGGTGGTAAGGTGCGAGGCCTGCGCTACCAGACTAGCGACCTCGAGGATGGTAACAGGGGCTTCGTCCGTCTCGATGAGCAGGCGGTCAAGGGGCGTGGCGTTTAGGGTTTCGGAGTTGAAGCGTGGACCGAAGGACAGGAAGCAACCGCCATCAAGCAACGTGCGAGCAACATGGACATTGCTCCGCATGCCATGGATGATGAGCGGCACATCGTCAAGGTGGGCTTTACCGCGGACGGCGAGGATGTCCTGAGCGGTTCGCACACAATGTGTCACGACCGGTTTGCCCAGGTCATGAGCTATCTGAAGATGCCTCACAAATACCGCTGCCTGTATATCCAGCTCGGCCCCACGGGTGCGATCCATTCCAGTTTCGCCGATGGCTAGTACCTGACGATGCTGGGCACATTGGTCCAGGAGTTCAAAATCCTCATCGGTAAGCTGATCTATTTCATGCCATGGATGGAATCCCACTGAGTACCACTTGCCAGGTTGCGGGTTGAAATCCTGAGGAGCCACCGAGATGAGGGCCCGGTCGGCATCAAGATGATGGGTGTGAATGTCGATGATAGATGTCATGGCACAGGGTCATAGCCGCTTCCTCCCCATGGATTACACCTGAGGATGCGCCACACCGCCAACAAGAATCCCTTGAAAGGACCATGCTTGCGTATCGCTTCGATGGCATACTGGCTGCATGAGGGCGTGAATCGGCAGGTAGCCGGTTTAAGCGGAGAGATGAATTTCTGATAAAAGCGTATGGGCAGGATAAGCACCATCCCGAGGTAATGCAAGACGGTGCGCCAGATGGTGCCGATGGAGTCAATGAAGCTACTCATGGGTGTGGGATTGTTGCTCGATGGCAGCAGCTGTAATGCGCGAGAGCAAATTGGTGACCTTCTCACTAATGACGCTATAAGGTGCAGGCATGTTGTCTAGATAGATGAATGCCATGTCCACGCCGCATCCCAAATCGGCGAGCGGCTCAAGCAGGAGCTGGCGGCGATTCAAGCGGTAGGCTTCGCGGGTGCGTCGGCGCAGCGTGACCCTCATCACCGCCTTGCGGATGCGTTTCTTGGGAATGGTGATCAGGAATTGGGCAGGAGCGTCTCCAGGCTGCCGCAGGCGATATACAGCCCTCAAGGGGAAAGCCATGAGTGACTTACCCTCGTCGAACAGCCGATCAACCGATGTTCGGCTCCTCAATTTCTCCTCTTTACTTAACTTGTAATCCATTCAAGGTGCGAAATTACAAAAAAAGGGACATGACTACATCCATGTCCCCTAAAAAAACGCTTGTTTGCGGTTTATTTCTTCTTGGCGGCAGCGGCTTTGGCCTTGCGTGTAGCAGCGGCTTTCTTGGCGGCAGCCGAGCGTTTTTCAGCGGCCGTCATCTCGGCATCGTCTTTGGCCTTGCTGGTCTCGGTCGCCTTCTTGGCAGCCTTAGCAGCAGCTTTTTCCTCCTCAAGAAGGGCTTTCTTCAGGTACTGCTCAATGGCGCTTGCCATCGAGGGCGCCTCATGCGAGATGGTGACATCTACCTGAAGGCCAGCATTAGTTGCAGCCTCAAGAGTCGTCTGGCCCATAGCGGCGATGACCACTTTGCGATCCTTGTAATCGGGGAAGTTGGTCGTGTAGGACTTGATGCCTGCGGGAGTGAAGAACACCAGCATGTCATAGTCAAACGTCTCGCCGGGAGTGAAATTGTTGCTCACGGTGCGGTACATCACTGCCTTGACATACTTGACCTTGTTATTATCGAGCACAACAGCCTTGTCGTTGTGAACATCGCTCACGGGCATCAGATAAGTTTCCTTATTGTGCTTAGCGATGATGGGAATGAGATCCTCCATCAAACCCGACTCGCTGTAAAAAATCTTGCGCTTACGGTAGATGACATACTTCTGCAGATAGTGGGCTACGGTCTCGCTCACACAGAAGTACTTTAACGTATCGGGGACATTGTAACGCAATTCCTTGCACAGGCGGAAGAAATGATCGATAGCAGTTCTTGCCGTTAAGATAATGGCTGAATAGTCGGGCACATTGATTTTAGACTGTCTAAATTCCTTGGATGAGAGCCCTTCCACTTTAATAAAAGGTCGGAATACTATTTCAACACCATATTTTTTCTCCAAGTCAAAATAAGGAGATTTCTCGGACGTTGGCCTAGGTTGTGAGACCAGAATCTTCTTAATGTTCATTTAGTTTTTATGACTGTAAAGTACCACAAATCCAGATAGTTACGCCTGTCAAAATGACTAAAGGGACGATTTCGACGGCGCAAAGGTACAAAATAAAATAGATAATCGATGACAATTTGCTATAAAAAATTCTAATCCCCTTACAAATAAAGATAAAACGAACTACCGAATACAGTATGGTCGCGACAATTAATAGCATTTTGCTATGAGTCGGATAAACCATTAAAAGTACCAGCACAGGTAACAGCACAAGCCCCAAAAACGCTTGTGTGGCTTTGAAGCCGTCGAGCCACAATCCCGAGCTCACTTTGTCGGTAAACGTAAAGCCTAATGCCATGAAAACCAGTCGCTGGACGATATAAAAGCCCAATGCCATACCCGTGAACGCCATCACATGAGGGAACACGCTTGACTGTAGCGATGCGGCCAGGGCGGGTTTCAAGAACTGCACGGCCAGATAAACAATCAAGCCCTCGACAATGCAGGTGTTGGCGATGAGTGCCGCGAGTATTTTGGTCTCATTCACCGTGTGGTCCTCAAAGAGGTTCTCGCGCCGCCGTGTCGAGAACATGTAATGGAAAAAGTTCTCGATATACTTGTAGCCCGTGTGGTAACTCAATGCCACAGCCAGCAGTCCGGCGATGAGCAGGATCATCGACGGAGTGTCATGCAACGGGGACCTCGCGAACTGTTGCGCCTCGCCCTTGGGTGGCAGTTCCATGACCGGCAATGAATTGATGCTCTCGAGCGTCGAATCCCCAGCCTGGGTGTGGGGAAAGCCGTCAACATACTGTGGGGCATAGTAGGGCTCCACGGTATCAGGACGTTGTATCACAACACTATCGGCGGCTTGAGGCATGGCTATTCTAGGGCATTAATACTTGGATTCAAACTCCACTGTGGCACTGTTGGCCAGCAGGTCAATGGCCTCTTGGGGGGTTGCCGCTACTTGCCACAACTGGGCGTGAGAGGTCTTCATGAATCCCTCGTCAATGGCATGGCTCAGCATGCCGAGCAGCGCGTCATAATAACCCAGCGTGTTCAGGATGATGACAGGCACCTTGACCAGTCCCAACTGACGCCATGTGAGGGTCTCAAGCAGTTCCTCGAGAGTGCCCACACCGCCGGGCAGCGCAATGACAGCATCGGCCATGTCGCTCATCATGTGCTTGCGCTGATGCATGTCGGCGGTAATGATAACATCCTCCAAGCGGTCATAGCACCACCCGTTATCGACCATGAACTTGGGAATCACACCCGTCACCTCGCCACCGGCGTCGAGGGCGCCATCGGTCACGGCACCCATCAAGCCTACGGCTCCTCCACCGTTCACACAGCACCAGCCTTCCCTGGCGAGCAACGCGCCCAAATCACGCGCTGCCTGCAGGTAGCGGGAGTCGATATTTGCGCTAGAAGCACAAAAAACACAAACATTGCCTCTTTTTTCACGTTTCATGGGCACAAAGGTAGTAAAAAAAAGGGTGTGTCGTCATTGTTAGTCCGAAAAAGAACCGCTCTAACTGGCGGGAATCGCAACGCGGTGGGCGGGTTGGCAACCCGCCATACTGAACCTCAGGGACGCGGAGGGATGACTCATGGAGGGTGTGTCATAATTTTCGCTTGAAACATTGATCGAGCTTCGCTCGAGAAATTTAAACAAATTATTTAAATAATTAATATAAAAATTTTAATTGGTTTAATTTTAATACAAAATTTGTTTGAATTTCTCGGCCGTAGGCCGATATATTTAGCGACATTGCAATTGTGACACAGTCTCTACAAGCGGGAAGGCATGCGGGACCACGCTGCCGCTTATTGAATTATCAGTTAGAAGTCCATTTGTCGAGTTGCGGGCGATATTTCTCGCGCAGGTCACGGCAGTGGGTGAGGACATCCTGCTCGGAGGCGCCTTGAAGGACTTCCTCGGTCGAGTTCACCCACTTTTGCTGGATTTTGTCGGCCTGGGTGTGGAAGGACTTGTCGTCAAAGGTCTTACGGGATATGATGGCAACCGTGGCTTCGCGGATATAGATTTCCCATCGCTTGGTATAGTAATCCCACATGAGGCCGTTCCAGCAGCGGCAGGCATAGTCGTTGAGGTGCCCTCCCCATGTGGTGATGAGGCGGCGTGCGTTCATCTCATAATAGTCCTTGACCTTAGGGGTCGAGCCCAGGTCTCGCGCCTGCTGCAACCAGTGTGAGAGTGTTGCCTGGGGGTGATGGCTGTTCAAGATGTCGATGTCGGACAGCAATTCAAACAATATGTTACTCTGGGCGAAAACGCCTTCTCTGTCCTGTTGCTTTAGCGCCATGTCAAAGGCTTGTTTCTCAACGAGGAACAGGTCTCCGAGCAGTTGCCGTCCCACCCACACGAGGTCGATGGTCATGGCATCGGTGGTGGCGTTGTCCTGAGCCAACAGGTAGTCCCACACGGCGAGCAAGTCGCGCGGTTCATACTCGACCTTGCGGCTCTCCTTGCCAAACTCGGGATAGGAGCACGGCAGCGGTGCGGCAAAGTTGCCGGGTGTAATATCAAGCACGTTATCATAGAGCAACTGCCATGCCTGGCGGGCAGGAGCGCTCTCAAAGCCCGCATGACGATCGGCCAATTCATTGACAACCTGCTCATCGGTCTTGCCAAAGTCCCATGCCTTCTCAAGAATGTACTCGTAGGGGAACTGCTGGATGTCCAGTCCCTCGAGCGTTGAACCGATGCCCACGAGGTTATCGCCACACTCCTGCAGGGCCCGCTCGATGCGCTCGCCAGCCTCCTTGACGCGGCCTTGCACGTTGGTGTTGCCGCCAAAGTTGCCCAAGTAGCACCAGATGAACGGCAGGCCATAAAAACCGTCATGCTCGCGCCACATCTCCTTGTACTCGCAGTAGTAGTCGAGCATCGTCATCTTGCCCTGAGGGACGCCCGTAAGCATGGCGCGGGTGCGTTCACGGGTGTAGTCGCCGCTCTGGTAGTATAGGAACCACGCCATCTGCAGCCACTCGGCCTGGGGGTCCACAGCAGTGAGGCTCTCATAGATGTGCTTGGTTACCTTGTTCAGGTAGTCGGGCGCAAAACTGGGCGGATCCACCTCGTTGAACGGATCGATGCCATAGATGTGGTCGGTGCCGAACAGGCGTGTCTGCTCCTCGAGGAACATGCGCTGGATGCGGCTGTAGAGGGGATCCTCGCTGTTGAGGAAATAGGTGCGGTACTGCTCGTCAAAGCCAGCCCAGCCACCCAGGGCCTGGATGTCAGCCTTGGGGTACAAGTCACGCAAGGCGCCAGGCACATGTCCTGCAAATGCAGGCAAGACGGGGCGCATGTTCAACGCCCGCTCTCGCTCGACGATGCGTTGCTGCAGGGCCGTTTGCTGCTCCAGCCACTCCTTGGGCAGGGGACCACACCAACCGTCAATGTTGGCCATGCGGTGCCACGGCAGGTAAGCCGGTCCCGTGAAGTAAGAGCGCACTTGCTCATCACTCATGCCCATGCTGGTCCACACGTTGTACCACACCGCTTCCTGTCCCGTGATGGCGAGCGGCAGGTTCACGCCGTTCAAGGCCATCCAGTCGATGAGGCGTTCCCAATCCTGCCATTGCCAGAAAGGCATCGTGTAGCCCCAAGTGCAATAGTTGAGGAAAAAGCGTTGCGGCACGCGGGCTGCCACCCGCTCGGCGGCCGGCACGTCGGGCAACACATCAGGCAGCGAGACGGGCACGTCGGCATACCACGACACCGTCGTCTTGCAGTAGCGGTTCAGGTAGCGGTTCAGGCCCACAGCCATCGAGTTGGCATTATTGCCGCCGATGATGACCTTGCGGCCTTGGCTCTCGAGGGTGAACACGTCACGGCCTTGTTCAGCATCAATCTTGACAAACTCGACTTTGGCAGCCAACGCTTTGTCCAGCCTCAAGGCCAGAGCCCTCGCCTGCTCCACATCGCCACCCAGCTGTGGATCACCTGCCACTGCGGCCACCGCCATTGCCATTGCACATATCAATAGGAGAATTCTTTTTATCATTGTCAACAATTTTTCTTCAAGGTTGATTAATGACGCAAAAGTAAAAGAAAAACCCTGATTGTGCAACACCACACCCGCTGATAAGTGATTTTAGTTAACCAACGGCACCCTCAATTAATCAAATAATTGTTTGCCATTGTTTTGACTTGCTCAAATTTGGAGTACTTTTGCAGCCATAATTGATGAAATATTATGATTGGAACTATTGTCAATACTTGCACCATTGTGGCGGGGACCCTCATTGGAGTTGCTCTGCACAAGGGAATTAAGGACAAATACAAGAATGTGCTCTATGACGCGCTAGGGCTGGCGTGCTTTGCCATCGGGCTGAACGCGGTGGTGACTAACCTGCCCAAGAGCCAGTATCCCGTGCTGTTTATTGCCGCTATGGCCCTAGGCAGCATCGTGGGAGTGGCGCTCGACATTGATGGACGTTTTCACCGCCTTGTGGACCGCAAGAGCAAGGGTAGCAGCGGCCCACGCCTTGCCGATGGCTTGGCGACGGCGACGCTGGTCTATTGCATCGGGCCGTTATCGATGCTGGGTCCTGTTATCAGCGCGCTGGAGGGGGACCACACGTTCTTGTTCACCAACGCCACGCTCGACCTGGTGACGGCGACCATCTTTGGCTCGACCTACGGCATCGGTATGCTGCTGGCGGCACCGGTGTTGTTCCTGTGGCAGGGCCTGTTCTATGGCGTGTCCCTGATATCGAGCACAGCCGTGAGTGATGCCTTGATGGCCGAATTGCTCATCGTGGGCGGCTTGATGATTACCGGCTCGGGACTGTCGCTGCTGCGCATCAAGGACTGCCATGTGCTCAACATGTTGCCCGCCTTGCTGGCGCCACCGTTGTGGTTCCTCATCAAGTGGTTGATAGGACTGTGACGCGCACTACCATCAATCACCCCAAAAAGGGGCTATAATTACATGATTTTTCTTGATTAATTATCATCATTCCAAATAAAACTCAATGAAAAACAATTGGTACAAACTACTGTTAGTAACAGCTTTGCTGATGGGAATGCACCTTCCCGCTGCTGGTCAGATCGTTGATATAGAGGTACCCAATGAAAGGTGGACCGCCGACAGCATCCGCAAGGAACTGGACAGCAGGCCCTACTTCAGCCTGTACAAAGATACCTACTTTGTGGGCGGCACAGTGCTGGGTGGCATCCCCGACAAGCACAATAGCGATGTCAAGTTCCAAATCAGCTTCCAGCAGCGCCTGACGAAGAGTGTGCTGCCGTTCCACTCCTACCTCTACCTGTTCTACACCCAAAAGGCGATGTGGAACGTGTTTGAGCGCTCGTTGCCGTTCCATGACCTGAATTTCAACCCAGGTGTGGGCCTGTCACGGCACATCATCATGAAGAACCGCCTCATCGGCAAACTCACCGTGATGCTGGAGCACGAGTCCAACGGCCGTGACGGCATTCATTCGCGCAGCTGGAACAAATTCTCGGTGGCTGGCGAGGCCTATATCTCCCCCTTCCTGATGGCGCATGCCAAGTTCTGGATACCCATCATCGATGGCGAGTATAACCGCGACATCCTGCGTTACAGCGGCATTTACCAGGCTGGATTCCAGGCCGTGAGCTCCGACGACAAGTGGGTGCTGGACATGACGCTGGTCAAGCGCAAGGGCTGGAACCTGAACTTCAACACCATCGTGCAGCTGGGTTACCGCATCAACCACAACTCCAACCAGTTCATCATGCTGCAGTACTACAACGGCTACGGCGAAAGCTTGCTCGACTACAACCAGTTCCACTCACGCCTGCGCATCGGCTTGCTCATCCGTCCCAAATTCTTCAGCGATTTTTAATAATGCGTGGCACAATTGATTGCCGTTTATAAAAATAATTGTATCTTTGCCACTTAGTGAACCAAACAATAACCAGGTATTATGCAGTATTGGATTAATCATAATGGCGTGCAGTCGGGTCCCGTTGACGCTGACGGCATCAAAGAGCTGGCACTCACATCGCGTGCCTATGTGTGGCACCCTGGTCTCAGCGACTGGGTAAAAATCACCCAAGTCCCCGAGTTGGAGGGCCTGTTTGAGGTTGTTGACGAGCCTGCCACAGTTGGACAGCCCCTTCAGCCCCAGAATACCGCCCCTGCGCAGCAACCCATGAATCCCCAACCCGTCAACACCCAGCCCGAGGGCGCTCCCGAGCCGTGCCCGCCCACCAATCTGGTGTGGGCCATCATCACGACCGTGTTGTGCTGCCTGCCTGCCGGCATCGTTGCCATCATCTATGCAATGAAGGTGACCAACAAGTACCGCGAGGGCGATATTGAGGGTGCTAAGCGAGCCAGCGAGGTTGGCGCCTGGTGGTGTATCGTCTCGATCATCCTGGGAATCCTCAGTATGCCGTTGGTTTCCTTATTGCAAGTGTCAAGCATGCCCTAACAGCTATCAGCAAGCGTCATGCGGCGCACATTGGTCATCGTTTTAGTCATCGTCGTGCTGCTGGTGCTGGGCTTCATTTATTATGCGCTCGACCCGGCAACGTCCACGGCTTTTCCGCGTTGCACTTTCTTGACACTCACGGGTTACAAGTGCCCTGGCTGCGGCAGCCAGCGGGCCATCCATGCGCTGTTGAACGGCGACGTGAAGGAGGCCTTCGGCTATAATGCGATGCTGATGGTGGCTATCCCGTGGATTGTCGTGTGTCTGTTTGCCGAGAGCCAACGCACGCGTCGGCCGCACCTGTATCAACGCTTGAACGCACCGCTGCTCATCTGGCTGTTTTTAGTGATGGTGCTTGCCTGGTGGCTGCTGCGCAACATCTTCGATTGGTAAGCCTATCATCATAATACAAGAAGGAGAGGACATCAAGTGTTCTCTCCTTTATTGTGGTTGCCTTGCCCGGACTCGAACCAGGAAATGCGGCACCAAAAACCGTTGTGTTACCATTACACTACAAGGCAATCCCTATGTCATCAGGACAGTTGCCTATCCTAAATGCGGTGCAAAATTACTGCTTTTTTTTGATTTACAACCTTTTTATCGGTTTTTTTTACGTCAATGAGACGAAATCACTTGACAATGAGCAGGAAATAATTCTTCTTACCCTTCTGGGCCAGGATGTACTTGCCGTTGAGCAGCAGGTCGGCGCTGGCAGGCATGTTGGGATCGGCGAGCTTTTCCTTGTTGATGCTCACGCCACCGCCCTGGGTCAGCTTACGCATCTCGCCCTTACTGGGGAAGACGGCAGCCACATCGGTCAGCAGCGAGATCATCGGAGTGCCCTCATCGATGGCGCTGCGGGGAACCTCAAACTGGGGCACGCCCTCAAACACATTGAGAAGCGTCTGCTCGTCGATCTTGTGCAGGATGTCCTTGGCCTTATTAGAGAACAGGATCTGTGAAGCCTCGACGGCCATCTCGTAGTCCTCGGCGCTATGTACCATGGTGGTGATTTCCTTGGCGAGGCGTTTTTGCAGCGGACGCAGGCCGGGATCCTTCTCCTGCTCGGCAATCAGTCCTTCAATTTCGTCCTGAGGCAGGGCGGTGAAGATCTTGATGTATTTCTTGGCGTCCTCGTCGCTCACATTGATCCAGAACTGGTAGAACTTGTAGGGTGAGGTGCGCTTCGGGTCAAGCCACACGTTGCCGCCCTCGGTCTTGCCAAACTTGGTACCGTCGCTCTTGGTGATGAGCGGGCAAGTGATGGCATAGGCCTCGCCGCCGTTAATGCGACGGATGAGCTCGGTGCCGGTGGTGATGTTGCCCCACTGGTCACTGCCACCCATCTGGAGCCTGCATCCCTCGTGCTCATAGAGGTACAGGAAGTCGTAGCCCTGCAGCAACTGATAGGAGAACTCAGTGAACGACATGCCATGATCGGCATTGGCAGCCAGGCGCTTCTTGACGCTGTCCTTGGCCATCATGTAGTTGACGGTGATGTGCTTGCCGATGTCGCGGATGAAGCTCAGGAAGCTGAATTCCTTCATCCAGTCATAGTTGTTCACCACAATGGCATGGTTGGGGGCGTCGCTGTCAAAGTCCAGGAACTTGGCCAGCTGCTGGCGGATGCACTCCTGGTTGTGACGCAGGGTTTCCTCGTCGATGAGCTTGCGCTCCTGAGATTTCATCGAGGGGTCGCCGATCATGCCCGTGGCACCGCCGATGAGGGCGATGGGGCGATGTCCTGCACGCTGCAGGTGCTTGAGCATCATCACGCCCACCAGGTGGCCGATGTGCAATGAGTCGGCAGTTGGGTCGATGCCCACATATCCGCTGGTCATTTCCTTGTTGAGTTGCTCCTCGGCACCAGGCATGATGTCATTGATCATGCCGCGCCATTTCAGTTCTTCTACAAAATTCATTGTTTTTATTATCGATTTTTAGTTGGTTATTTCACTATTGAAGGGCAAAGGTACAATAAATTTATAAATCAGCCCTATTTTTTCATCCCGATTTCCTGTTCCGGCCATTTTGAGCGCCCACAATGAAACACGCCGGGCAGCCCGTGATTGGCGGCTGTCCGGCGTGTTGAGTGCTGGGTGTCGTGGTTCCTTACTTACCCAGTTTGTCGATTTGCTGCTTGGCCCATTCCTTGGCCATGCGGAGGGCTTCGTTGGCCATCTGGTTGACCATGCTGTCCATGCCCTCAGGAATCTCGACGCCCATGATGCTGTCGGGCAGCGCCATCGGGTCATTGGTGATGGCGTCTTCCTCGGGTATGCTCTCTTCGTCCTCGTCTTGTTGGGGCTGGGGAGCGGGGGGCGGGGTCACGTGGTTGCGCGACTCATAGTCGTCCATCGCGCGCGTCCATGCTTTCTCGATGTCCTCCTTGCCAAAGGTGAACACGTGGCCAAACACGCCCAGCGATACCATCTTTTCCTCGTTTTCGCCGATGCTCATGCGACCCACCGAGCAAACGACATAGTTCTTCACGTCGAGATATTTTGAAATGACCTTGTCGGTGCCAATGCCTGTCAACTCCTTGAGGGCCTTGTTGATGAGGTCGCCAAACACGCCTCCCACACCAGTGATGGAGCCCAGGTTCTCGTCAACCTTGTCACCCACCCAAGCCTTGGTCACCTCCTGGATGGCCTGCTCATGGGCCGGACGATCGGGACAAGTAAACACCATGGTGCCAAACAGGATGGCCAAGATCAAAGCGGCGATGAGCCACGGCGTACAACCGCTTTTCTTCTCGGGCTCCACAATGGGGCCACGCGGTGGATTCTGGGGAGGGAAATAGCCCGGAGGGGTTGAGGGCTCATAAGGCTGTCCCATGGTCGGCTGATTCTCGGCAGCACGGGCTGCCTGCTGCGAGGCCTCAAACTCGGCCCGCTGCAACACGGCGGTCAGCTCGGGCACATCGCCAGCCTGCATCCAGTCGGCCATGCCCGGAGCCCACACTTCGCTCTCGGGGGTGATACCCTGCTGTGCCAACTCTTCGATGGTAAACGGGCCTTCCTGTTTCCCGTTCCTAATCATGTGAAATTCCATAATCTAATCTTTATCAAATGTCAATTTTCAAAAACCTTTTAATAAACCTCACTTCACTCCAGTGCAAAAAACGTGCCCAAACACACCAAGGGTCACATTTTGTTCCTTACCATTATAGGTAACGGTGCCCACATTGCACAGGTAGAAGTCTTTTACCTTAAGGGTTTTCCCGACTTCATCGGCCACCCTCTTGCGGGCCTCCTCAGGGTTCTCTTTGGCCAGCTTGATCAGTTCCTCGTTCTTTCCCTCAAAGTCCCAGCACACAATGGCCGTGCTGTCCAGTCCGCCCTGGGCCGACGCCTTGACAATGTCGTCGGCGATGACCAACTTGTGCTTCTCGCTAGAGGGCCGCGTGAAATACATGATTGCAGCCAAAATAATCAAGAAAATGAGCAATTTTTTCATAACTATAAAGTGGTATTGCGTCCACTGAGGACAATTAATCATTACAAAAATAGTGTTTTTGCCACAAATTCACCACGTTAAGAACGGAATTTGCATATTTTAACTAAATGCAGCTGATTTGGTTAAAATTGTGTTAAATTGATATAAAACACTTGACATGGAATTATTTTTGTACATATCTTTGCGATATCAAAATGATATCACTTTAATAACCAACTTTTAAAATCATTATATTATGGAAACGAAAGAATTTAATTTCAAAGGTGTGACAATGAACGGTTTCTTTATGCTGTTTGTCGCTCTCGTGTTGCCGGTTCTCGGTGTATGGGGCATTTACAGGTCCATTGTCATGTATGACCTTCCTGGTCACGGCATTCTCCCAACCATCCTGCTCATCATTAGCGTGCTGTTATTGATTGGTGAATTGTTTATCCTGAATGGATTCATGATGCTCGAGCCCAACACGGCCCGCGTGACCACCTGGTTCGGCGAATATAGCGGCACATTCACCCGCACGGGTTTCTACTGGATCAACCCCTTCTATGGCACCAAGAAAGTCTCGCTGCGTGCCCGCAACCTGGACGCCGAGCCCATCAAGGTCAACGACAAGGTGGGTAACCCCGTGATGATCGGTCTTGTGCTGGTGTGGAGACTGAAGGACACCTATAAGGCCTTGTTTGAGGTGGACTCGCAAACGATGGCTTCATCAGACGGCACATTAAGCGGCAACGCCAAGGGGCTGATGCGCGCCCTGGAGGACTTTGTGAGCGTGCAGAGCTATGCTGCCTTGCGTCAGGTGGCCGGCCAATATGCCTATGACGACAACGACGAGAACACCAAGGAACTGACCCTGCGCTCGGGTGGCGACGAGATCAACGAGCAACTCGAGGGCAAACTCAACGAGCGCCTTTCGCTCGCCGGCATCGAGGTGGTCGAGGCCCGCATCAATTATCTGGCTTACGCTCCCGAGATTGCTGCCGTGATGCTGCGCCGCCAGCAGGCCAGCGCCATCATCACCGCCCGTGAGAAGATTGTCGAGGGCGCCGTGAGCATGGTGAAGATGGCCCTTGACAAACTGTCGGCCGACGACATTGTCGAGCTTGACGAGGACAAGAAGGCCGCCATGGTGAGCAACCTGCTGGTTGTCCTGTGCGCCGACGAGTCGGCCCAGCCCGTGGTCAACACCGGCACACTTAACCAATAAATTCCCGTTTTGCTTGACCGCAAAACAGGAAGTGTAAAGTTTAGGGGGGTGTGTCATAATTCATTTGCTGGAATATTAACCGCCCTGCGGGCGGGAAAACTTGTGCAAACCGAAAGCCATGAAGTTTACTTCAATGGCTGAGGTGCCGCCAAGTTTCGGGAAATTAAGACAAATTTTGTATTAAAATTATAATAATTAAAATTTTTATTTAATTTATTAAATAATTTGTTTAAATTTCTCGGCCGTAGGCCGATATATGTAACGACATTGCAATTATGACACAGCCTCAAAAGAACAAAACAATCAAAGAATTAGCAGACTATGGCAAAGAAAGCCACAAAGAGTTTCATCCTGCGTGTCGATAGCGACACGATGGATGCCATTGAAAAGTGGGCAGCCGATGAGTTCCGTTCCACCAACGGCCAGTTGCAGTGGATCATCACCGAGGCGCTGCGCAAGGCCCGCCGTCTGCCCAAGAAGAAGAAAACCGATCTCGATAATCAAGTCGAGGACAATGGCACTGATTGACCGAGTCATGTGATAAGATGTGCGCATGAGCGCCAGTAATGTATTATTAACCAAAAAGAATATAGGGTTATGAAACTAGGCAAAAAGGAGATGACGATAATCATGACGGTTATCTCAGCAGTTTTGTTCGTTGCCTATATAGGCTTAAGGGAGGCAGAAATCATCCCTAAAGGCTGGTCATGGCTGTTTCTTGTCATCATAGGAGTCGCGGCTATAGCCGTGAAATTGATTCAGAAGCGAGTTGATCCTGAGGCCTTTGCTGCCGATCTCAAAGAGATGGAAGAAGAGGAGAAGGCCTCTAAGGATATCAGTCGCTTGAAAATCAGCCGCACGTGGGGCGGGACCGTGTGTGAGTTCATCACAGCGATATTGCTCATCGTGTCGTGGATACTGATATTGCGTGATTGGCCGTCACTTGCCCAAGATGGCTACACAAGCTTGAAGATAGCCGGGCTTTGCACGGTAGGCGCCATCTGGTTTCATGTCTCGGCCTATTTCCACAAGACAATGGGTTTCTCACCATTCAATGTAAAGCAGCTCAAGATGTGCATCTATCGCAAGCGGGCTCTGGGCCTCATCTGTGCCGTGTTCCTGATCTGCGCATTTTTGATTCCTGGCGATAGCAAAGTGGGTGAATGGTTCATCATTGCCTTGAGCTCATTGTTTGTGCTGATCTTCGCTTCTAAGTTTTGCTTTTCATCAATCAAGTAAAGCACCTATTCTCGGGACATCTCGTGCTTTAAGACAGTAAAAAGAATCCATAAAGAAGTAGAAACGACATAAAACCCTATCATCATGAAAAATCCTAAACCAATAGTCATGATTGGCCTCTCGTTGCTTTTCGCCCTGGGGCTATTCTACTTGCGCCACACAGGTTTCATCGATAGTTTTCTTTTCAACACGCTGGTCGTTATCTGTGCGCTTGGTGTCGTTGTCAATGTCGTCAAAATCATGAAATCGCGCAAACAAGGTCCGGAGCAGTCCGGCAAGGCGATGGATGGACACGAGAGCCAAACCATTAAACTGAGGCCCACCCTTGCGGGAATGAGTTGTGACGTGATTACAGCGGTCGTCCTGTTCATTGCATGGGTGCTCATCTTCAGGGAAGGCCTGCTCGGCATGGGCACTGATCACGGTTCCAATAGTATTGTGATTTGCACGATTACAGCCATCCTGTGCCTTGTTGACAACTATCTGCCCAAGAGATTTGGCGGCATGTGGGAGCCCTTGGGTATTAAGCAGGTCAAGCAGCACGCCATCCGCATTCATGCGATGGGGCTAGTCAGTGCATTGGTGGTTCTGTCCGATACCCTTAGATATCTGCTGCCTTCAAATGCGATGGTTAAAATTCTGCCAGGCATATTGGTTGTTGCCCTGATAGGTCTTTTCATTTGGGATATGTCTATCAAGAATGTTAAACCCAGCCAGGAAGATGTGGAAAAGCTGCTTGACGATAATCACTCCAACAAGCAATAATAACTGTTTAAAATGAAGCCGATAAAAAGAAAAAATCTCATGGGGATAGTGGGGCTCATCTCGTTCCTGCTCGTGGTCATCGCTGCCTTCCTCGCCGTTGATAATAATGAAATGGATCAAAAGGCATTCTTGATTCCGGCGACGATCGTGATGGTTGTCTCGGCCGTGGTCCTCCTTTTCATCATGTTTAAGTGCCCGGCCAATGAGCCTACGGCCCAAAACGGGTTTGATGTCGAGGCCGTGCATGTGGGGCGCTCGCGGGAGGGAACGTTATTTGAGATTGCCTCAGGACTGTTAGTGATCGTTGCCTGGGTCATTGCTCTGGCCTCACATCTGTTTTTTGGCACTGACGGAAGTGTGAATTACAGCCTGATTTTCACTTGGTCAATCATTACCTTGATGGTTGCGATCCTGCTCATTCAGGCATATAAACCGGGTGCTATAGCTGAAATGGGCAACTTGACCAACATGAAGCAGGTGAGAATTGCCATACGTGCAAGCCGCATCTTGGCATTGGTTCTGGCTTTAGCGCTCGTCGGTTACTGCATTTCAGTTAAATTCTACCTAATCATTGACGGTAGATTATCTACATTATTTTTAGTCTACTTTATTGTGGTCAAGATCCTACTTGATAAAGCGAAATAGTTATGAAACCATTAAATAGAAATCGTGCATTTGTCGCACTTGCCATCATCGTCATTCCGCTGCTCATAATCATCGGGATGGGCAAAATGAGCGTTCTGACGTCTATCCTGTCGATGTTCACTGTGCTGTTCCTCACGATTGTCGCTGGGATTTATATTCTGTACAGATTCCCTGGCGACGGAGCTAAAAGGAACGTGGGTTTTGACCTATACTCTGAGCCTGTGGAGCGCACTCGCGTGAGCATCATCATCGAGGTCATTACGGGCATTTTTACCGTTGCCTCTTGGATCATTGCGATCGCCACGCGCCATTTCATCGGCGAGGACGGCGGAATCCTTTATCATGAAATTGCCAATATGATCATATTCACCTTGATCATTCTGTCTCTCGTAATAGATATGCACAGGCCATGTGACTTTTTCCTCACGGGGAAACTCACCAATGCGAAGCAGGTGGGCATTGCCTCGCTCATGTACGGAGTATTGGCCTTGCTGTGTGCAGTGTTTCTGCTGACATATACAGTTCCGGCGCTACATGCCAACTCAGTGGCCATTTGCTGGTTTGCCGTGGTGATTTGCACCATTATCGGCTTCCGCATCAGGATTCACAAGGCGTGATGCTCGATGGGGTTTAAACAACAATCTCTACAGGCGGGGGCGGCCTGGGACGATGTCGATCAGCCGAAGGTGCGCTTGAGCCAGATGCTCCCCCCAAAAACACTGCCCGCCGTTCAAACGACAGCGGGCAGCGTCAAGTTGCTTTTAGGCTGCCATTAGTCCTTTTGCAGTGCCAGGCGGATGCCGCCCATCCCTGCCGGGCCGTGACCTCTGGGAATCTCTGCCCATTCCCATTGGTAAACGCTACTTTGACTTTGACCTGGTTGAGGGCTACCGGTGCTCCCTCCCAATACAGCGATTTTGGTATCCATGATGCTTGTGGGGCCGACCAGCTCGTCACCGTCGAGAGAGTTGTAATTATACATGATTTCCCACACATTGCCGTACATGTCATAGAGACCCAGCTCATTGGGCTTTTTCAGACCCACGGGCATGGTCACACAATTCCATTTGTGGGGGTAAGGCATGGTTGGCTCAACCCATGCCACTTCGCCGATGTCATTGCTGCCTGGGAAATAGTAGTGCTGGCTGCGCACGCCGCCAGTCTTCGCCCACCGCCACTGGGCGATGGTGGGCAGGTGGAACTCACGGCCCGTCAGCTCGTTCAGGCGAGAAATGAACTCCTCGATATCTTCCGCTGAGACGCTCTCAACCGGGTGCCAGGGTGACGGCACATATGGCACGGCCCAAGAACCCTGAATCGGGGTGCCCATCACAGCCGACCACAACTCATAAGTCACCTCAGTCTGCCCCATATAGAAATCCCTTATGCTGACGTAATGAGGAAATTCGATGGTATCCACCTGAAAACCGGTCGTAGAACTGATATAGTCTGCACCCTCGACATAGTTCATGGCGAACGTGACGCCGTTCACGGTGAACACCTCGGCATCGGCGGGGATCTCGGGAGCGGTGTATGCCCAGGTCCATTCTCCCGTCAGCAGGTAGTCGATCAGCGCCGTCACATCACTTATGCCCACCTTCCCGTCAGCGTTAACGTCCTCTTGGACTAAACAAGCATCCCTCAAAAGGTGGTCTATCAGTAGTGTCACATCAGAGATGCTGACGTTCTGATCATAGTTCACATCACCACGAGGGTAAACCACATAGTCGTCCGGGATATCGGCTTTGGCCGTGAAAGGGAACAGCGACACGCCCAGCACAAGGACCATCAATCCTTTAATAAAGAACTTCTTTTCCATATTATATCTTTTCTTTTTGTTGTTATTTGTTATACCTCTTCTTTCGTCACATTGCTTGCAGTAAATCTGAGAGTGCTGTTACATCTTTGATTGTGAACACGCCGTCGCCGTTCACGTCAGCAGCTGCTTGCCTGTACACATCGATATTGTCATATCCACTAAGCAACCAGTCAATGAGCAGGGTCAAGTCCGCAGTGCTTAGGGTGCCGTCACCGTTGACATCCCCTGGCTGGTACCCTATCACAAGATGGATGGTCTTTATGGCGTGAAGCTCATTGACGGTTCCCACGCCGCGCCAATCATCGGTTGAGCTCAAGGTCGCATCAAGGATGATGTCGGCGCTCATCGTCCCGTAAGGGATGAACATGTTGAAAGAAAACATGTAATCATGGTAGCCGTTACACCACTTGACGGTTCCGTAGCTCTGATAGTTGCCGGTGTTGCTCGGATCCCAGTAACCAAACTCTGTAATGGTGGATGAGAGAATGGTGGACTGTATAGTTGGATCGGTTTGGTCCTCGTTGAGCATAAGGATAAGTAAAGCAGCATTACAAGTGTCTTGGACTCCGTTGCTTGTGAAATAAGGTATTTTCATTTCAGGTCCAAGAGTAATCACCTCAACTAAGGGATTTGGATCATTGGTATGATATATATCCATATTACTGGGATAAGTCATTTTAAGATACCAATGGTCAAGATAACCCTCAAAGTGGGCAACCGCAAAGAATTTACGGAAAAAGTCCGAATTGCTCGGATCGACCCTGAGCGTGTCATTGACTGGAGAGCTATCCACAGTCCGCAGGGTGAAATAGTTGCTGGCATTAGAGCTTAATGCAGCCATTAATAATGTGAATAATAAGATAAATTTCTTCATAATTCAATTCTGTTTTAAAATATTGTTAATGTGAAATAAATTAAAAAATCAATGGTTTCATCGAGGATTTCGGGCATGGTTTACCGCTTAATACTTGGTAAATGCGCCCTCGTAGATGTTGCCCGAGGGGGACTCGATGGTGATGACATGCGGGCCCGTGGCGAGCGATGAGATGTCAAAGGTATCGTATGTCCCGTCAACCTGGGTAGACAACTCGACAATGTTAGTCACCGGCGAGGAAATCTCCACGTCGTAGTAACTCACAACCCCATTGCCGTCAATGATAATGTCCTGAGTCTTTACATCATAGTGATAATACGCCAAAGGCATATCAAAATACAGTGGAGAACCAGAACGATCGTCACTTGATCCTTTGGGATTAAGAACAATTGCGCCAACGTCAGCATAAGATATTAAGCTGATCATTGCGAATAAACAAAGTAAAATGCGTCTCATATATTTAATGATTTGGTTTAGTTTTCACAAAATTATCATTTAATTTTTAAATTTTTGAAAGAATTGTCGATATAAAAAAATTCACATTGTTCACATTTTACAAATAACTAAAAATCAGACAACTAGATAAATTGTTATGCTCTTTAAAGGGCAAAAAAAGAAAAAAAACACCCTATTAAGGTGTGCTTTTTGGCCAAATGTGAATTTTGAGAGAAAAATGTGAATCGAAAAACTATTGTTTTCAGTAGTGATTTTCCTACTTTATTCCATCATTAAATGTTCCAGGTATTCCTGTAGCGTCATGTCAAGTCCCATTTTACTGGCGAGGATTTTGCGTTTATTGAGCACATAGTTGGGGGAATAGTCCAGGATAATTGCTATGATAACATAGGAAAAACCACAGCATGATAGCTCGATGAACCTCATGTCTTTTTCTGACAAATGATGGGCCTGCTCAAGGTTTGAGATGATGCCATGATGCTTTTTGTCCAGATATGCTCTCAGCTCTTTCCAAAAGTCTTCATTGGCCACATCCACGATGGTCTCCTTAATTTGCTGTGCCACTTGGGAGGTTGAGTTGCGCGTCCCGTTCTTTGAGGACAACCTGATAAGCGCAACGAGGTTAGACAGCAGATGCTCAATTACACCGCTCTTGTCTTCCAGTCTTTCGAACGGATCAAGTTGACGATCAATGTCAATTTCACTCAGTTGCTTGATGATGGCTCGTGTGTTGCGTAGCCTTCGCATGTAACCTAGTGTAAGTAGCGTTATCACTAATAATGCTGACAATACTAACCCCACAACAGCCCACTGGAGGTGGCTGATTAGGGATAAGAAACCAGTATGCTGACTGTTATTAAACGTGTTTTCAATCTGCTGGATCTGATACCTCTGGTTGCTGTTGAGAATCGAATCCGTTACCTGATGGGAAAGTTTGTCATAGTGATCGCTTTGATTCAGGTCACCTTCCAAACGAGCGATTCTAGATAGAATTGAGTATTTGCGGGTTTTAATCTGTTCAGGGTTATTTACTCTATCATCCTCATCCACATAAGCCAGATAATATCTGGCTGAGTCGGGCATTCCGCTATAGGCATAGATGTCAGCCAGGTCGAGCAAGAGGTCATGGTTAACATAGTCACGGTAATCGTTCAGGCAGTGCATGGCAATCTGCTTGGCTTTTGGAATCGACTTGCAGTCATAAGAGAGCTGGCGGCATAACAATTCCTGGCTTTGGTAGTACTTGGCACTGTCGGCAAGTTCTTTGGCAAGTTTGCTAGCTTCTGCCAGCAACTGTTCAGGATTCCCTATCCTAATGATCTCACTACAACCGCCCATATTCCGTAGGCATTCATATTGCAATCGTTTATTTCCCGTCAGCCTGTAGTAGATTAGTGCTTGTTTGTATTTATCATAACATATCTGCTCGTCGGCATAGTAGTCACGAAATAAGGCGCCTATTCTGGTGTTGATTTGGCCCAGGTTGGCGTAGTCTTTGGGGTCTGCGGTGATTTCGGCGGTCTTGTAATAGTACATGGCGCTGTCCACGTGGCCTAGCTCCTCCATGACAGCACCTTTATAGAGATAGGCGCGGGTGAGCTTCTCGCGCTCGCCGCTGTGGGCGCGGTACCAGGCCATGGCGCGGATGACGGCGCTGTCATCGCCGGCGGTGATGTCCAGATAGGTCTTGTAGCGCGCCTGGGTGAGGAGCAGGTCGCGGTAGGCGCGGTCGCCCTCGCCGCGCAGGCTGTCGATGGCGCTCACGATGGCCAGTGCGCTGTCAGGGCTGGCCTGCATCAGGCTGTCGGCCGCCACAAGCCGCCCGTCATAGCGGTGCACCCCACCGCAGCCCGCAACCCCCGCCACCAGCACCGCTGCCAACAATAATATGACCACTGGCAAATGCTTCATGCCGCAAATATAATTAAATTGCCACTATTTCTTTTGTTTTTTGATTTTAAATTAAAAATTCGCGTCTTTTAGCCAAAGGTGCGCTTGAGCCAGATGCTCATGAAGCGGTCATAGACGATGTAACCCTGAGGGGTGCGATAGACGATTTCCTTGTCGAGGAGGCCGCGCAGGGCGGATTGCACGATGCTGGGTGAGAGCAGGTTGTGCTGGCGGATGAACTTGCCGCCCATGGGCTCGGCGACGATGCCCTCGCTGGCGATGGCCTTGAGGAGGTTGAACTGGTTAGAGGACAGGAACTGGGCCAGGCTCTCGTATTGCGGCGACTTGCTCTCGACGAGGCGCACGGTCTCGCGGTTCACATCTTCCATGGTTTTGACGTGCTGGCAGCTCTCATAGAGCCTGTTGAGCACGTTCTGTATATACCAGGTGTGGCCGTCGAAACGGTCATAGAGCTGGATGAAGGTGTCGTGATCAAGACTACCGCGCTTTTTCTCAAAGAAGGCGCTGGCGAACTGGTAATACACTTCCTTGTCGAGGGGGCGGAGGTCCATCGTCTCGGTGCTCTGGAAGAAGGGGCGCTTGGGCGAGCCGAACATCTCGGCCATGAGGTGGAACTTGCTGCCGGCGAAGATGAAATGGACGCCGCCTGCAAACTGGATGTGGGAGCGCAAGAGGGCCTCGGTGCCGTCCTCAGGGTAGTTGGCGATTTGCTGGAACTCATCGATGGCAATGTAGATCTCGCGACGACTCTTGGCCAGCCACTCAAAAATCTGCTGGATGGTCAGCTGGGCACGCGAGGGCTCGACGGTGATGGCCACCTTAGGCACACCCGTGAACGGGTCGGTCGAGAACACCGGGCGCAGACTGCTCAAGAGGGTTGTCGCCTTCTGTAGAAATGACTTTTCGCGCTTGACAAAGCCGTTAAAGACGGCCGAGCCAAACATTTCGGTAAAATCACGCAAGTTTTTAGTGGCAAAAATGTCGATATAAAGGCAAATCGCATTCTTGTTTTGAGACTCGATGTGGTGGAAAAGATGCTTGATTAGGCCAGTTTTTCCTATTCGACGCGGGGCAACAAGGGTGATATTGCGCCCATTCTCAAAGTGGTTGAGCATCAACTCTGTCTCTTGCTGACGGTCGCAAAAGTACTCGGGGCCAATATAACCCTGATTTACAAATGGATTTTTAAGCTTTATCTTCTTGTCCCTAGCCATAATCGATTATCAAAAAAGCATTATTAAATTTTAATAATGCAAAGGACGTAATAATTTTTTAATTACGCAAGAGAAATAATCGATTTTTTTAAAAAGGGGACCTTAGAGGAACTAGTGGGCGAGTGGCCGTGACATAATTCATCTGCTTGAATTTTAACCGCCCTGCTGGCGGGAAATTAAAACAAATTTGCATGAATTTCCCGAAACATGGCGACGTTGAATTATGACTTGGCGTTGATAAAGTCCTGGAAGGCCTGCTTGTAGCTGTCGCCGATGGGGATGTAGACATCGCCAAAGACGATGCGGTTGCGCTCAATCTCGCGGATCTTGCTTTTCTGCACGATAAACGAGCGGTGTACCCTGATGAAGCGTGAGGTGGGCAGCATCTGCTCAATGGCTTTCATGTTCATCAACGACAGGATGGGATGAGGCGACTGCTCGGTGTAGATTTTCACATAGTCCTTGAGTCCCTCGATATAACGGATGTCGTCAAGGTTGATTTGCAACAGTTTGTACTCACTCTTGACAAAGATGCTCTTGATTTCCTCAGCGACAGCAGCGGGCGAGGATTCTTCCTGCTGCTGCACGAGCTGGAACCACTGCTGCGCCTTGTTGCACGCCTCCAGGAAGTCGGCATAGCTGATGGGCTTCAGCAAGTAATCCAGGGCATTGACGCGGAAGCCGTCAACGGCATACTGGTCAAAGGCGGTGGTGAACACGATGCGGGTGTTCTCGGGCACCATTTTACTTAATTCCAGGCCGTTGAGTTCGGGCATCTGGATATCCAGGAACAGCAGGTCCACGGCATCCTCGGTGATGCCGTGCAGAGCGTCGGTGGCGTTGTTGTACTTGCCACACAGTTCCAGGAACGGTATCTTTTTCACATAGCTCGCCAGCAGCTCCACGGCCAGCGGCTCGTCGTCAACGATGGCACACTTGATGATCATTTCTTAATGGTGATTTTAGAGAAGTATTCTTTTCCGTCATTAATCACACCCTTTTCCCAGGTGTAGCTGTCGGGGTACATGAGCTCGAGGCGGCGGCTCACCTGCTCCAGGCCGATGCCTGACCCGCTCTTGTCATTCTCCCGCTTGGGATAGTGGGTGTTGCGTATCTCGCAGGTGATATCGCCGGCCACCTGCGACAACGAGATATTGATTTCGCCCGTCCCCTGAGGCGAGATGCCGTGCTTGAAGGCGTTCTCCAGGAGGGAGATAAAGATGAGGGGCGCCACGGGGGTCGAGTCGTTGGGTTGCACGGTGATGTTATCCACGATCTTCACATTGTCGGTCACGCGGATTTTCATCAGCTCGATATAGTTGCGCATGAAGTCGGCCTCCTTGTATAGCGGCACATAGTCCTGCTGATTCTCGTAAAGGACGTGGCGCAGCAGCTTGCTCAGCTCGCCGACGGCCGTCTGGGCCTTGTCCTGATCAAAGGCGATGAGCGCATAGATGTTGTTGAGCGTGTTCAACAGGAAGTGGGGGTTCAACTGGTTGCGCAGGTTGCTCAGCTCGGCCTCGGCACGGGCAGCCTCGGCTTCCTTGCGCGCCTCCTCGAGGTGCTGCCAGCGCTGATACATGCGCACCGCCACGGCCAGGGCAATGAACAGGATGTTGACCAGCGAGCCATAGAAGTAGCGCGGCACACGCGAGAAATACCTCCTGCCCTTGGGTCTCTTGTCAACCAGCTCTGGCATGAAGTTATTGATGATGACATGCCACAGGTCTACCAGAAGCAAACCTGCCACCAGCACCAGCAAATTGATGAGCAGAAAGCGTTTCCAGTCCTTTTTGTTGAGCATGTAGCGCGGCACAATCCACAGGTAGTTCACATAGAACACCAGCAGATAGGACACCGATGCCCCCAGTCCGCGCAGGTACCGGTGCCACACCATCGTCCAGTTCTCGTCAGAGCCATGAAAGAACAGCGGCACGATAAAAAGCAGCGCCCAGCACAGGATGTGCAGCAGCAGGTTGCGGTACCCTTGCTTGTTATCGCCAATAGTCGTCATATCGTCTAATCGGTTTATTGATTTTTACCTATTGCAAAGGTAATCAACCCTCAACACAATAACAAATATAATCGACAAAAAACCAACTGACATAGACCAATGCAACCCCGCCACGTAATTCCCTTTTACAAAAAAATAACTGCTCCGTCACCATTTTATAGTTACGGAGCAGTTGTTTACGATAATCCTGATGGGGTTACTTGACCTCCTTGACCAAATAGATCATTGTGGGGAAATGGTCGCTGTAACCGTTAGTGAAGATGCCCGAGGAATAGGTGCGCAGGGGGTAGCCCTGACGGTCGCCCTCGTCGCCGCGGAGGAACTTGCGGTTCAGCACCTCGGCACGTGAGAAGGTCAAGGTAGGCTTGTCCTTGCTGTCATAGTTCTTCAGGAAATAGTTGGTGAAAATAATCTGGTCAAACAGGTTCCAGTTACCCTTGTAACCCAGGGTACCGATGCCCTTGTTGAGGATATTCCACCAGGGGTTGAAGCACGAGCCGGGCTCGATGCAGTCCTTGATTTCCTTCTTGGCACCGAGTGCCTCACTGCAGCTACGGTTCTGCGGGTCGTCGTTCAAGTCGCCCATGAAGATGATGCCCTGGTTGGGGTCATCGAGCAGCAGCGAGTCGATCGTGGCGCGTGCCATGCGGCCGGCAGCCTCGCGCAGGTAGCTCGAAGCCTCTTCACCTCCCAGTCGCGAGGGCCAGTGGTTGACTAACACTGATACCTTCTCACCGGCGAGCATGCCAGTGACGCAGAGTTGGTCACGCGAGCGGAACTCGGGGTAGTCAGGCAGATAGTTGTTAATGCGCTGATTGGTCACATTGAGCACCTTGAAGAAGCGGGGATTGTAGAGCAGTCCCACATCGACGCCACGGCGGTCGGGGCTATCATGGTGCACAATCTGGTAACGGCGGTCCTTGAGCTCGGGCTGGCGCACGAGGTCCTGCAAGACGGTGATGTTTTCAATCTCACTCACGCCGATGATGACGGGACCCACGGCAGGCGAGCCCTTCACTTCCATCTGGCTGATGGCGTAGGCCATGTTGTGCTGTTTTTGCCAGTACTTGGTACCATTCCATTGACGGGCACCCAGCGGGGAAAACTCCTTGTCATAGTTCCCGTTGTTGTTGATGGTGTCGAACAGGTTCTCCAGATTGTAGAACATCACGCCATACATCGTGTAGCGGCGTTCCTGCTCGGGAGCCTCATCCTGGCAAAAAGCCTTGGCTGGCAGCAAAGCCACCAGCGCCAGGGCCATGAATAATGCTTTCTTGATCATGTCAATTTTAATTTAATGGGTCAAGATGTGATTACTGGGCGGGGTCCCACACAAGGTTCCAAATCGAGACGCGGTCCTTGTTGCTCGTCGAGTTAGACGGGCTCAGGTTAGTGATCTCGATGGTGAAGTCGCCATTGACGGAGCAATTCTCGGCAAAAGTATAAGCCTGGCGCTGGGTGACATTGCTGTTGGTCACAGTCCACGTCTTCACTACACTGCCATTCTGCTTCACGTCAATCCTGAATGACAAGTTCTTATCGGACATGGCTGCTCCATAGTTGAACTGCAGCTTGGTCATGCCACCATGGATAACCGGCGACACAAGCGTGCCCACGCTGGTGGTCTTACCGTTCAGGGTCGGAGCATAGGCATACTCAGTCTCGCTGCCCGTCATGAAACCGATGAAGATGAAGTTGGGGTTGCTGTCCTTGTCACCACCTGCCAGCAGCATGCTGTTGGTTGCTACCCAACCGTTGGTCGAAGTCCAAGTATTGTACTGACCGCTGGGAGAGCCCATCGTCTCAAAGTCACCACGGTTGGTGGCTGTGGGAGTGGGAGGCGTGCCGCCATCCAGGCCGAATTTCACGTCATCGACACACCAGGTAGCATAATTCGCCGACTCGGGTGCATAGTAACGGAAACCGATGAAATAGATGCCATCGGCCCACTGGCTCAAGTCAAGGTCACCCGAGTTCACCCAACTGCTGTAGGTTGACGTTGAGGATGCCTGGGCGATAGCGGGATTCAGCTTCACCTTGACAGTAGCAGCAGCGGGATCAGATGAATTGAGCACATAGACCTCAAACGACGTCGTCGTGCTGTTGTATCCAGCCACCTGGGTGCGGAATGAGAATACCTTGCTGGTTGCATTCTTGATGTCGAGTGCAGGAGTGATCAACCATGAGTCAAATGGCGGGTTCTTGCCATTGTGGCCAGTCATGGTTGCATAGCCGTTATTGTCAAATGTCCTTTGATACCAATTATTGGTACCGCTCAACTGAACGTTGAACCAATCGCTTGGCATAGCGCTTTCAAATCCCTCGTTCAGCTGGGTCACACCATCCCTGGGAGGAGCGGCGGGCAATACATACTCTTCTCTTGAGCCGGTGTTGCCAGTGATACCGGCAGCACCCATATAGGTGGCAAAGATGCCTTTCACCTTGATTTGCTTCTTGTACAACCAGTCGTTTTCAACAAGGTTGGCATCGGTGCGGAAGGGTGAGCCCTGGGGCAACGCAATGATGACGCACTTGGTGTAATCGGTGCAGTTGGGATCGTCGGCAAGCACGAGGGTGGTGCCGAGGGTGGTAGGAGCCTGCCACTCGATGTGGCTATTGCTGCTCACCGTGGTAACCTCGGGAGCAACGGCACCAACAACATAACCAGTCATCCAGCCCTTAGAACCGTCGTTCTGTGCCTTGATAGCCATATCCACATTGTAGGGGTTGGACAAGGAACCAGGTTGACCACCACCGACCACGTCGTCGATGCTGCGCAGGTAGAACTGCCATGTGCCTGAAGAATTCTGGCTGGTGGCATAGAAGCTGAGCAAGCCTATCACGTCGATGTCGCCATCAGGCAGCACATCAGCGCGGAAGTCAGCATAGTTACTGGTGCGGACAACGAGCTGGTTGCCGCTCTCGTCAGCGAGGGTGCGATTGGTAGTGGCATCTTTCTCTGAGTAGGTCAGTACACCGTTAGCCTCGGTGAAGTGAACGCCAGAGATGCGCACGAGCTTACCCTGATACTGCCTCAGCGTCTCGCCATCGGTCTTGCCCTGGAAGTCTTTGATGCTAACGTCCACGGGCTCCACTTTAGAAAGATCAGGCAAGCCGTTGATCTCGACCATCGACTCCCACATGGCCTGGGGCAGGAAGGTAGCTTCCCACACGCTGCGCTGGGAATACCACTGGGGATAACCCAACTGCTGCTGGCCATTGTACTTGCCCACGAAGTAATCCTTCATCGGTATCACGACCTCCTGGCCGATGCGGTAGGTGTTGTACATGCTGTTCTGGTTGATCGAGATAGTCAGTCCGGCACCCGACTCGTCGGTGATGTAGAGTGCCTTGTAGATGTTGCCGCTCTCGTCGCTACTGGTCACCCAACCATGGATGACGATATCCTCCTTGACGGTGTCAATGTAATTGACAGCATCCTGCCAGTACTTGGCTTTGAATTCAGCGATGGTCATGTTGGCATGGTGCTCGGCGGTGGGAATCACCATGGGCGGCTGGTCAAACTCATCACTGCAAGCAGCGGTGAACACCAACAGAAGCATCAGGCTGAGATAATAATTAAAACGTTTCATAGTGATTGTATTGTTTGTTTTATTAATATCTTGATTGATTGTTGAATTAAAAACTGTGATGGATGATTAGAACTTCAGGCCCAGGTTCAAGAACATCTTGAAGCCCTGTGCGTAATAGTACTTGTTGGGGAACTTGGTTGAAGTGTTGGTGATATCCTTGGTGTCGATACGACCCTGCTGGTAACCACCAGTCTGGATGCTCCTGTTATCAAGGATATTGTTCAGGTTCAAGTTGATGTTGAACGATGCCGTGCGATTGATGTAGATCACATGGCCGATGCTGGCATTGATCACCAGAGCCTCGTTGAGCTTCTCCTGCTGACTGATGTCCTTAATCATCTGCTGGAGGTGCTCCTCGCTCTCGGCCATCGAGTACAGGGTAGGCATCTCAACGTGACGAACGGGCGAAATGCTCACATAGGAACGATTCATCCAAGCGCCATTCAATTCAACAAACCACATCTTGGGACCCGACCAGTTGAAGGCCAGCATGTAGCACTCCTGGGGCGAACCGGCAATATAGAAGTTCTTGAGGTAAACCGTCTGGGTAACATCTTCCTGCACACCATTCTCATAGCTGCGGGTACCGATGGGACGGTTCTTATACTGGTAGCGGGCGATGTTGGCAGCGCCACTCACCGTCAATGATGGTGACAGCTTGTAGCTCAAGCCCACCTCGACGCCCTTGTACTGCTTGTGAACACCGGTAAGCGCAAAGTTACAGAACGTGCTGTACTGGTCGTCATAGAAGGCGGTGCGCTCGGTATTGTCGCGCTGGTCGGTGAAGAACACGGTGACCACGCTCTTGAAATTGCGGAAGTTCATCGCATAGCTCAGGTCGGCTGAGAAAATCTTCTCCACCTTGAGGTCAATCACGTCATCCTTGGTGCGAGATGAGATATAAGCATCATAGGGGCGCGGAGCCTCGGTGCCATAGAAAGCATGGCCCGTGAAGCTGTTGCGGCCATCGAGCTTGTAGGTGACGCCAGCCTTAGCACCATAGGTGAAGAAGTTGTGTCCCTTGCCCTTGCCGTAAGAATTCTCGGGGGCGCGACCATTACGCATCTTACCATCGCGCTGGAAATGGAAGTAGTCACCCTTGACGCTGGCAAACAATTCCCACTTGGCCAGGTTGAGCACCCACTGGTGCCACAGCTGGGCCTTGAAGGAGAGGATGTCGTAATCATAGCCGAAACGGTCTCCCTTGACCACCTTGCGGTCGGGATTCTCCATATCATTCTGCGCCATCTCGGGATTCTCGGGGAAGTCGCGCTCGCTGAAGTTGTCAATGTCCAGCCAATAGCGGCCACCCAGCAGGTCCTTAATCGTCTTGTAATAGGATGACAGCGTGTAGTTGGCGTTAACACCGCTCTGCATCGTCAGTTGGTTGGAAAGACGCATGTTGAGCACCGACGACAGCGTGAAACTGGACTGGTTGCTGTGACGTTTCTCGAGGATGTAGGTCGAGCCCTTTTCCACTCCAGTCTGGTCAGTCTCCATGTTATTCAGGTAGTTGGTCTGATACAAGTCATCCCAACGGATCTGTGTGTATTCGCTCTCATTGTGCCAACGATCGTAATAGACGTCAAAGGCTTCGGTATTCACATCGTAATAGGACGGCAGGTAGCGGTAATAGTCGGGACGCGGGTCGGCAGCCTTGTGCCAGTTGAGCGCGGCCTTGCTGTAAAACGACTTGTGATAGGCTAAACCTGTGTTCAGCGAGGTGTGATCATTGGGCTTCCACAGCCAATTGAGGATGACCGTGGGGTCAAATGATTCAACCACCTTGGAGTTGCGCTTCTTGCCCTCTTGCCAACCCCAGTCGGGGCTGTACATGTTGCTGCCCACCAGGTTGCCGCACTCCTCATAGATAGCCGAGTTGGCAGCGCGCTTGGTCGGAGCGCCAAAGGTCGTCAGCGACAATGAGTGCTGCGGATTGAAAACCTTCTCAATCGCGAGGAAATAACCCCAACTGTTGTAGAACGAGCCGGGATAAACACCCTCGTCGGCATATCGTGCCACTGCCGAAACGGTCATGGCCCAGCCGTGCTTGTTCAAGCCCGTGGCATGAGTCACCATGCCACGCCAGCGGTAGTTACCGTTGGTGTAAGCGAGACTCAAACGTGTACCAGGAGCATAGTCAGCAGCAAAGGTCTTGATGTTGTTGGCACCGCCAATGCCACCGAAGCCGTAATTGTTGTCCTCCAGACCCAGGCCGATGGTCTTGTTCCTGAAAGCCTGGTTCATGCCACCCGTCATCGAGTAGTTGAACGAGAAGCGGATCGCATCATTAAACGGCACGCCGTTGATGTAGGTCTCGGTCTTCTGGTTCTCATAACCACGGATGCGGAAACGAGCGGTGCTGAATGTGTAGCTCGAAGCCTGGTAGAAGGGGTTGTCGGTAGCGCCACTCAACAGGGCGACTTCCTGGGTGTTGCCTTCCTCGTCCTCAAGCTGCGACTCCGACAGTGCCATATCGGCCACGTTGTTGCGGAACTCCAGCGCCTGTGCGCTCTCAAAGGATACAGGCTCAATCTGAATTGTGCCCAAGTTCTCCACCATACCTTGGGTAATGGTGACGTCACATGACCAGTCATTGTAGCCATAAGCGAGGATCAGCAGCTTGTCGGGACCGGGGATCGCATCATCGATGATGAACAAACCCTCTAAGTCTGTCGTAGCTGCATTGCCTTGATTGTCAAGAATCACGGTCGCACCTATAACGGGCAACCCGCTTTTGGCATCAAACACTGCGCCTTGCACACCTGCACGTTGCGCCAGCATCGGCAAGGTGGCAAAGAGTGCTAATAGCAAAAACAGTTTAAGTCTCATAAATCATCTAGTGTATAATTAAAAGTTATTGTTTATCAATAGGTTAATCTGCGTTTATGTTTTCTTTTCCAACTAGCTCGCTATGGGGCAGTGGAGTAGAGTTTTCAAAATTACAGATTATTTCTGACTTGCCAAAGAAAAATGATACTTTTTAATTTCTTGAATTATGACCGCGGGACAGGCCATTGACCCGTCCCGCTAGTACATCATTTCTTATCCTTTTTCCAGTGGTCATTATACATCTTGATGCCAAAGACGATGGCACTTGAGGTGGTGGTGATGACATTGGTGATGAGCAGAGGCCAGTTCTTGAGCAAGAGACCCTGGATGGCAAAGAAGAGGCCACCCACTCCCATCATCAGGAAGGTGGGCACGGCGATACCCTCGGTGTCATGAGTGCGTATCGTATAGATCGCCTGGGGCATATAACCCAGAATCAAACAAATGGATGCTGCGTAACCGACAATGTCGGTCAAGTGAGTGGAGATAAAGTCCATCATAATTCTTTATTGAGTTATAGTTATTAAAAACATTGTGGGGCCCAAATTGAGCCCCACAATGTCATCTATTCACTTGATTATAATTCTTTTCAACCGAAAAAGCACTGAAAGATAACGCGTTTAACGCATGATAATCTTGAATGATATTTGTGATAAAAAGCGACATCTTCCAAATTATTAGCCGCAAAAGTACTACAAAACAATGACATGGCTCTTCCGGTTTCAGAATTTTTAATCACAATTAACATTTGTTATTTGAGTCCGCACTCTCGCATCAACTCCTCGACAGCGGCCTTGAGCTGCAGATCCTCGCCGTTGACCACGGATTCAGGATTGTTGGCAATCTTGATGTCGGGCTCGAGCTGAGTGTTCTCGAGGTAGTTGCCCTCGGGCAGCAGGTAACCGATGATGGGGATACCGAAGATGAGCGATGAGTCTTGCAGCCTCTCCCACGACACACTGGACATCGTGCCGGGAACAGGCATACCCACCAGCTTGCCCAACTTGTCATGGCTATATACCCATGGCGTGCCGTGAGCGTTACTGTAGTTGGCCTCGCACTGCAACATGATGCTGGGCTTGTTCCAGCGGCGGCTGGGCATGTCGCAGGCCTCACGACCGCGAACGACCTGAGTAAAGTACTTCTTGCCGCTGAAGAGCACCTCGATGTCCTCGTGCAGGCGACCACCGCCATTGAAGCGGGTGTCGATGACGATACCGTCACGCTTGTTGTATTTACCCAGCACGTCGCTATAGATGTCGCGGTAGCTGGCATCGTTCATCGACTCCAAGTGCACATAGCCCAGATGGCCATTGGACAGGCTATCGACGATGTGGGCATTGCGCTTTACCCAACGCTTGTACATCAGGTCACTCAGCGCACCCTTGCTGATGGGTCTCACAACCTCTTCCCAGTGTCTGCCGGTATTGGGGTCGAACAGCGAGAGCAACACCTTCTTGCCGGCCTGCCCATTGAGCAGCTCGGTATAGTCGTTCTCCAGATTAATGTAGGTGCCGTTGATCTGCTCCAGAACAACACCGGGCTTGATTTTGCTCTTGGCCTTAGCCACGGGGCCGCCGACGATCACCTCGTCAACCATGAGGCCATTGCCGGTGTAGTTCCAGTCATAGATGAGGCCCAAGTCGGATGTGGCCTCGCCACTGGTGGGATAGTAACGACCACCGGTGTGTGAAGCGTTCAACTCGCCCAGCAACTCGCTCAGCAGGTCGGCATAGTCATAATTATTGTTGATGTGGGGCAAGAACTTGCGGTAGGTCTCCACATTGGCCTTCCAGTCACAGCCGTGATAGGTCAGGTTGTAGAAGCGCTTCTCAATCTGCTTGTCCACGTGGTTGAACATGTACTCACGCTCGGCAAACAGGTCCATCTTCATGTCGGCCTTGTAGTCGATGCCCGTGAGCTTGTCACCAGCCACGGAGAGTTTCTGCATCTTGCTGCCGCCCAGCACATACAGCGTCTTGCCGTCCTTGCTAGCCTGGATGTCGGCACCACCGCCACCCATCTTGTTGAGCAGCTTGGTCTCGTGCTTGCGCAGGTCCATTTTCCACAGGTCATAGCCCTTCTCAAATGCCGACAAGTAGTAAAGCGACTCGCCATCAGGGGTAATCATGCAGCCCGAGATGTTGCTCGAGTTGGGCGTCACGCGCACGATGCGGTCCTCGATGTCCTCGAGCTCTACCTTCACGCCCTTGTCATCGGCCTTGGAGGCAGCGGCAGTGTTTTTACCTTTTTTCTTGCTCTTGCTGTTCTTAGCCTCCTCGGCTTTCTTTTCTTCGGCCTTCTTGGCCTCCTTCTCGGCCTCGGTCAGCAGTTCATAGTCCTCCTTGTTGAGGTTGTAGCGGTCGAGCGCATCCTGGTTGACAAAGGCCAGGAAGACGTCGTCCTGTGAGCCCCACGAGGCATGGCTGCGCATACCGAGACGGTTGCTGCGGAACATGATGGCGTTGCCCTCCATCACCCAGCGGGGATCCTCGCTGATGTAGGCGCTGTTGGTGATGTTGGTGATTGTGCCACCGGTGGCAGGCACGATGCCGATGTCGGTGTAGGGGTCACGCTGGTTGCCGATGAACTCGAGGGCGAACCACTTGCCGTCGGGCGACCACGAGTAGTTGAACTCGCCGTTGGTCTCATACCAGGTCGAACCGTCGGTCACCTGGGTCACCTGCTTGGTCTTGAGGTCAAGCACCTTGAGGCAGAAGCGGTCCTCGATAAAGGCCAGTTTCTTGCCGTCGGGCGAGAGGCAGGGACGGGTGCGCTCCACGGTCTTGGAGGGCAACAGGATTTCCTCCTTGATAATGGTAGCGTTAGCAAAGTTGGGGTCATCCTTGCGATCCATGGTGGCGAGAACAAGCTCCCAGTTGCCGTTGCGCTCGGTGGCATAGGCCAGCGTGCGGTTGTCGGCGCCCCACGATACCCAATTCTCGGCAGCGGGGGTGCTGGTGACACGCTTGGTGGTGCTGTATTCCACCGAAGTCACAAAGACCTCGCCGCGCACCACAAAGGCGACCATCTTGCCGTCGGGCGAAACGGCAGCATCGGTAGCACCGCGCGTGAACGACATGTTCTGGATCTGGTCGCTGTCGTCATGCCACAGGCTGATGTTCAGCTTGCTGGGCTGGCTACCCTGACGCATGGTGTAGAGCTCACCGTCCTGGGTGAAGCACAGGGTGCCGTTGTTAGCGATAGAGAGGAAGCGCACGGGATTGACCGTGAAGTTGGTCTCGGCCTTGAGCTGGCTGGGACGATCGATGGGCATCGAATAGACATTCATCGAGCCACCATTGCGCTCGCTCAGGAAATAGACCGTCTTGCCGTCGGGGCTGAGCACCGGGTTGCGATCCTCACCGCCGATGTCGGTCAGATTGGTGTGCTTGCCAGTCTTGGCATCATAGCGCCAGATGTCGCGCGTGATTGACGAGGTGTGGTGCTTGCGCCACTCATCCTCGCCGCCCTTGCGGTCCTGATAGACGAAATAGTCTCCAGTCTTATTCCAGCAGATGTACTCGGCTGGGGTGCCCAGCTCACGGGTGGAGCGGCCACCCTCAACGGGCACCTTATAGACCTCGGTCAAGCGGCCGCTGGGGAACAGCATACTGCTCGCGGGATCCTGAATGGAGGCGCTGTAATAGATGTACTTGCCATCGGGGCTGAAGGTCCACGGCGTCTCACCAGCGCTGTTGCGCGTGAGCTGCTTGGGCTGTCCGCCGGTCGAGGGCATCACATAGATGTCATTGTTACCCTTACGGTCGCTGGCAAAGGCCAGCATCGTGCCGTCGGGCGACCACACGGGCATGGTTTCATAACTCGACTGTGAGGTCAACTGCACAGCCTGTCCGCCAGTTGAGGGCACCACATAGATGTCGCCCTTGTAGCAGAACGCGATTTTGTTGCCGTCAGGCGAAATGCGCGCATAGCGCATCCACAATGGCGTGTCGGCCATTGCTGTCATCGCCGTCACCGCGGCGAGGGAAAGCAAAATTTTCTTCATAAATAAGATTCTATAAATTTGATTGGGTTTTATCCTGCAAATATACAAAAAAGAACTGAAATGGGTCTTTTCACACTACAATTATTGGATAATAGGCCTAAAAAGCATCGGCTCATGCCATGAACATCATGACACCAGCCGATGGTGGTAAGGTTGAGCAGCCTTAAGCTGAATGATACTAAGGCTTATAATTCATAGACTGCATTAAAACCTTGAGGGCTAGAAACTTCTCGCTCGGCTGAGCACCTTGAGATTCCATCCAGTCGAGATATTTTATGATGATTTCAGCAGTTGGGCCTACTACGCTGAAAACATTCATGTCCGATGTGTCTGTGGCCTTGCGGTAAGACTCGTTAGTGTATAATTTCATGCCAAGGTCAAAATCCTCAAGTGTCAAGGTGCCATAAGCTGCATTCAGGGCTATCGTGCCAAAATTGTCTGCGAGCCAGGTCTTGTATTTACCGATTTTTGCAAACTCCTCAGTATTCTCGTCAAGAGATAATTTGTCATAGAGGCCTATTGATGCCTCCTCCTTACCACTTTCTTTCCACATCTTTTGGAATTTGGCGGCATAATCGGCATCGATGTCTTTATTCACTTGAATGTTCTCAGGTTCATCACCATCAATGAGTTGTGATATGCATTCTTCCGAGATCTGGCTCAACTTTTCAAGCCACTCGTTCTGATGAGCTATAAATGTTTGGAATTTGGGGGTTGCCAACATTTCATTGAGAGCTCTCAATTCGGCTTCTGTGACATTGCGCTCCTTCATCATGGGCTCAGACATGTCTGTTATCTGGTCAATCAACATCTCCTTGAAATAACGCTCGGTCAACATGTCCAGGTCCACATTGCTACTCGGCACAAAAAAGGCTTTGTTCATCTCAGATAAGGCTGACTTCATCTCGTCAGCCGGACCTAATACCGACAGATATTCCTTCACGGCCTCGCGGTAACTATCCTGGGCATAGCCGCTGGCGGCAACCAGTATCAGCAGCAGGACAATGAGTAATCTTGATTTCTTCATAATTATTATGATTTAAATGTTAATACTCTTTGGAGTGATGATGCAAATATAACCACTTTACTTTAAAGATTCAACATTTCATAACATCATCTTTACAACATCATCAAAATTTCCCGTTTTAACACATGTATCACAAAAAAAGTTCCTAACTTTGCAGGTTAGACTTACTTCAATAAAACTATGACAATGACTAAAAGGTTTTTTATAGCGTTTTTCGCGATGTGCATGGTGGCTACCGCCCTTTGGGCCGATGACAAGTATGCCGAGGCAAAGTTCACGGTCAAGAGCCACGATTTTGGCACCATCAAGGAGGCCAACGGTCCCGTGTCTTGCAACTTTGAGTTCACCAACACCGGTGACAAGCCGCTGCTCATCATCGACGCGACGGCCTCGTGTGGCTGCACACGTCCCGAGTACCCCTCCAAGCCCATCAAGCCGGGCAAGAAGGGCAAAATCAAGGTGACCTTCAGCCCCATCGGTCGTCCTGGCGCATTCAGGAAAACCGTGAAAATCAAGACCAACGGCAAGGAGCGCACGACGGTCCTGCGCATCGAGGGAACTGTTGTACCCAAGAACTAACCATCATCACTAAAGACAAAGCATGAAACGCGTCTTGCTCATAGCATGGTTGCTCGCTAGTGTGGCACTCAGCCTTGTGGCACAGCCTCAAGCCACCTGGCTCGAGCGGCATCACGACTTTGGCGTCATCCGCGAGAAAGACGGCAAAGCCCACTGCCAGCTACGAGTCAAGAACACGGGCACCGAGCCGCTGCTGATTGTCAAGGTGCAGGTGGGATGCGGATGCACGGGCATTGATTATCCCAAGCAACCCATCATGCCTGGTGACACGGCAACGGTCAGCCTGTCCTACAATCCCTCGGGGCGCCCTGGCCAGTTCACCAAACAAGCCATCATATTCACCAACACCGACACCAAGCGCACCATCCTGGAGATTAGCGGCAACGTCATCCCCACCGACGCGACGCTCGACAAGGAATACCCGATAAGGGCTGGCGACCTGCGCATCAGCCAACGGGTCATCCCCTTTGGCGAGCTGGTAAAGGGCAAGGGCAGCACACAGTACCTGAGCGCCTATAATGCCTCGACCGACACGATGCTGGTGAGCGTCACAGGAGCCAAGCCACACATCCGCCCGGCTGTGGTCCCTGACACCGTGCCGCCGGCCCGTGTCACAGCACTCACGGTACATTATGCCTCGAGATATGCTCCCCTGTGGGGGCTGAATGTGGACACGCTCACCATGGAGTGCAGGCCGTTATCGCCCACATCAACGGCAGCCAAGGGTGCGGCCGACATCCAAGTGATGGCACAGGTGATGGAAAATTTTGACAACCTCACCGACAAGCAGCACGCCGATGCACCCGTCATCGCTGTGGACTGTGACGAGCGTCTTGACTTTGGCACCATGAAGGCCGGCGAGGTGGTTACCCGAACGTTCACCGTCACCAACAAAGGCAAAGAGCGGCTCGCCATCAGGCGATTGTGGGTGCCCCAGGGAGAGGGCATCACATTGAACGCTGACCGGCAAGAGGTCAAGCGCGGCAAGAAGGCGACCATCACCGTCACGGTGGACACCTCCTGCCAGCAGGAACACATGCTTAACGTGCCGCTCACGCTCATGAGCAACGACCCTGACAACCCCCGCGTTACCATCAGGCTCGTGGGCATCATTGATTGAGCGCTTTGCGCTGGGTAAAGGTTAAAGGTTAATGGTTAGAGATAGTCAACAATCATTTTTTAGAATTAAAACATACAACTGATATAATGGCAAAGACAAGAATTACACAGCACACCGAGGAGTGTCCCGAATTGCACCATCCCGAGAATGACGAGCAGTTCACCGGATTGCAGGTCAACAGCGGTGTGGAACAGCCACCCATTGTAAATCCCTACCTGAAGCGCAAGCGCAAACCCCAACTCTCGCCAGCCGAGTATGTTGAGGGTATCCGCAAGGGCAACCGCGCTGTGCTGGGCCAGGCTGTGACGCTGGTCGAGAGCCGCAATGCCGAGCACCAGATCATCGCTCAGGAGGTCATCGAGAAGTGTCTCCCCTACACGGGCAACTCGCGACGCATCGGCATCACGGGCGTGCCTGGCGCAGGCAAGAGCACATCGATTGACTCCTTCGGTATGCACGTCATTAAGCAAAGCCATAAACTGGCTGTGCTGGCCATCGACCCCAGCAGTGAGCGCTCCAAGGGCTCCATCCTGGGTGACAAGACGCGCATGGAGCGCCTGGCCATCGAGCCCGACGTGTTCATTCGCCCTTCCCCCTCAGCAGGTTCGCTGGGTGGCGTGGCCCGCAAGACGCGCGAGACGATTGTGCTGTGTGAGGCTGCAGGCTATGACACCATCTTTGTCGAGACCGTCGGCGTGGGCCAGAGCGAGATTGCCGTCCACTCGATGGTGGACTACTTCCTGCTCATCCAGCTCGCAGGAACGGGCGACGAGTTGCAGGGCATCAAGCGCGGCATCATGGAGATGGCCGACGGCATCGTCATCAACAAGTGTGACGGTGACAACGTCGAGCGCGCCAAACTGGCTGCGGCACAGTTCCGCAACGCGCTCCACCTCTATCCCCTACCCCCCAGCGGCTTCCTACCCGAGGTCATCACCTACTCGGGTTACTATGACCTGGACATCGACAAGGTGTGGGACATGATCGACCGCTACTTTGCCCACGTCAAGGCAAGCGGCTACTTTGACGAGAAACGTCACGAGCAGGAGCGCTACTGGATGCGCGAGACCATCAACGAGCAACTGCTGGCGCGCTTCTACTTTGACCCCGAAATCGAGCGCCTGCTCAATATCAAGGAGGATACGGTGCTGGCTGGCAAGCAGACCTCGTTTGTCGCCGCCAGCGACGTGCTCAACTTCTATTACAATAAAATCACCAACGAACACTCCAAGAAATGAAACACTTGACAATTATTCTTGCCGTGGGTGCCCTGCTGCTGATGTGCTGCAACTGCTCCTTCATGGACAAAATGTATGCGGCTCAAAAAATCGACAAAGTCGCCACTCCCATCCGCTACACCACGTTAGAAAACTACTTCGTGCGCAACGACGTGGACTGCTCCAAGCAACGACGCCTCATCATTGACAACGAGCAGGATTTTGATGCCTTCTTTGGCAAGGCGGCCACAATGGGCGGCCTGCCCACCGCGGTGAACTGGAGCAAGCAATATGTCGTGGCCATCGTTCTGCCCGAAACTAAGCGCGCGACAGCCATCGAACCCGTTGCAGTCAAGGTGACTGACAACAACGTAATGGTATTCAGCTACCATGTCAAGAAAGGCGACAAGATGGCCCACTCGATGGTGCCCTTTACCGCTGTGGCCATTGATAAACCTGCCAGTGACACCAAGATGACGATCTTCTATCTGGAAAAATGACGGTATGGAAGGAAACTATTGCTATCGATACCCGCATCCAGCAGTGACCACCGACTGCGTCGTGTTCGGCTACGACGGTCTGCACCTCAACGTGCTGCTCATCGAGCGCGGTGGCGAGCCCTACAAGGGTTGCTGGGCTTTCCCTGGAGGCTTCCTCAACATCGATGAGGATGCCCCTGACGGCGCACGTCGTGAACTGCTCGAGGAAACCGGGCTCCAAGTGACCAATATCGAGCAGCTGGGCGCCTTTGCAACGCCCGACCGCGACCCGCGCGAGCGCGTCATCTCCATCGCCTATTTCACCCTCACGCGCGTGCAGCAAGTGCAGGGCGGCGACGATGCCCGCGTGGCGCGTTGGTTCCCCATCGACCAGCTGCCGCCGCTGGCCTTTGACCACCAGCAGATGTTTGAACTGGCCCTGGAACGCCTGTCCCACTGCCTGAAACTCAAGACGGGCAACTTCTTCAGCAGCGATTTCTCTTACGAGGAGATCGACATGATCTATTTCGCTACACTCACCCGCCGATAGTCCACCTTTTTTAGCAGACATCACCCACTCCCGCAACCATTCCGCCTTTTGCCCCCACGCAAAGGCGCCAAGCTTTAGGTGTTAGGCTTTAGGTGACATCCGCAATTGGACCCCACGCTAAGGCGCAAAGCCGCGAAGATTTTATTATCTAGTTGTTTGTGGCAATTATACTTTGTGTGAGGCGTTTCAGAAGGCGTTTCATTCGACTGATAACCCCACTACCGCACCATGGCCGCTACTAGGATTATGGCGGCCATGGATTGTTAATGGATGCAAAATTCCTTGGTAATTGTATTTAATTATGTTAATTTTTGAGGATTTTTAGCGTTTTAATGCTTCAAAATTATGTTATATAACATATTGGCACTACATTTGCATCGGTTTTTCATGGTATTAGTTTTTAAGGTTATGAGAATCCAAGTGTCGCGAGACAGTTGTTTTCTCAGAAAAAGTAAAACAAGAATGTTTAAGGTTTATGTTAATGGTATTAGAAGGTTAATTAGTTAAGCAATCCCCGACGTGAGTCGAGGATTTACTTTTTTTATTCCCAAAATTCACTACCTTTGCGGCTAGAAATCACCATAACGACAACCATAACAATGAAAAAGATCCTCATTATCGCCCTTGCGGCAATCGCGGTGGCAACCATGTGTTCCTGTGGACAGAAAAGCCTAAGCTCGCCAGAGCAAGAGATAGACAGCACCCTGTGCCAGTTCAGCAACATCAAGGTGGAGAAGATGTACTCCTACCATGATGAGGAGCGCGACACGCTCTACTTTGACAACACATTCAAGGCCTTTTGGCCCGAGGTCATCAACGGCAAGCCCTGCACCGCACTGCAACAGGCTTTGTTGAGTGCCATGGTTGACAGTGCCGAGCTCAACCAGCTAGACATGGTCACCGAATTCCTGCTCGATCCTAGTAACTATACCGACTATGACGCCAAGCGATTCACGCCTGTCACCTCTGTTAAGGATGATGAAGGTAAGCTATCGACCAGCGAGGTGAAAGTGATCATGGAAAAAATGACCGATCGCCTGCTCACCTACCGCTTGTCGACCAATTCCTATTTGGCAGGAGCTGCGCATGGCATATACGCCAACAATTACGTCACCTATGACCTCAAGAACGAGAAAGCCGTTGAGCTCGAGGATGTCATCGCCGACACCACCCTGCTGCGCAACACAATCCTGAGGAGCATCAAGCAGGAATACGACTACGACAAGGACCAGCTGTTCATCCCCGACAACGGCCTGCTGCCCCTGCCGCGGGATTTCTTCATCGACGATATGGTCCTGCACGTGGTCTATCAGGTCTATGAGATCGCCAGCTATGCCCAGGGCATGATTATCGCCCCCATCTACCCCTACATGCTCAAGCCCGAGGAAATGAAGCGCCTCTTCACCCCTTACGGTCTGGAACTCATCGACTACACCGACTAAAAAAATCCACTGGAGTACCTATAGCAGCCCTTGATTGATTGCAACGGTCAGTGCCTCGGTTATACTGCGCACGCCCAAGCGCTCAAACAGTGCACGCTTGTACGTCTTGACGGTGTAATCTTGTGGTTCACCAGATAGCTGTCCTCTCCATTCACGATATGAAAGTCGTAGCTCATGAAGCAACGGCTGCGCTCAGTCATGGGCTCAAGGCGGCGGTAGTGCTCGTCATCAATGCCCTCTACACTGTTGGTCAACGTAAAGAAATCCTCAATTTTTGCCATATCGGTCTTGGTTGTTTATAGTCATGCAAATGTACCCCAAATGCCCAATCCTGACAAATGATGAAACTTAAAAAGCCGTGGCAAAGCCCCGGCACAGAGGACCGGGCTACGTGTGATGTTATTCTGATTCACTGCTCGTCCTTGAGGCAAATCACCCTGGCCATCTCATTGAGGTCAAGGCACTGGCTGCGCTTGATCTCTCGCTTGTCGTTGTGATGCTCCCAAGGTGCCAGCATGAGCAGGCGCCCTTGACCACAGGCATCAAATCGACGGCCTCCCGGCTTGGCCAGGGGTGCAAAGCCGTTTTCCTGAAGCACAATAACAGGAAATCCATGCTCAAATGCCGCCTTCATCACAGCCTTTTCTCCAGGACTGATGCTCGGCGAGACTAGGACCGCTCCATTTTGGGCATGCGACAAGAACCGTTGCACAGTGGCTGTAATTTGCGGCGTCGTAAGTTTGCGGGTACATTGCACTTGCATCAGGCAAGGAGCATCAAGCAAGAAGACATTCCCCAATGCAGCAAAGGTGTAGTCCCCCACTTTTATGTTCCTTTGGACTTGGAACAAATCGGGATGAGCCCGTTTTATGGCCAGGCGACGAGGATTATCGAGGATATAGGCCTTCATGCGCTGCAGTTGCCCTTCTTGGCCAAGAATGACATCGTTATAGCCATCCTCCCACAATCCTGGCAGGTCACTCTTGACAATTTCTTTATAAGCACGATTACATCCCACTTTGAAGCCATTAATCACCTTGCCAAGATGCACCGGAATCCGTTCTTTTACAAAAACAATAAAATGAAGGTGATCAGGCATTAATTGGAAGGTCCAGATAGCAATCTCGGGATAGTATTGGGGAATATCGACAAGATTTCGGATAATAGTTTCGCCCAGTGGACTGGGCTCCACAATGGCTGGTTCCCTCTCACCATCACCCTTGAGGGTTCCAAGCAATGGGCGTCTTTCCTTGACGACCAGTGTAATCATGTAGATACAACGGCCCTGATAGTCATGCCCCACGCGGCGACGCTTCATCGACGGTTTCAACTCACCAGCCCACTGTTTCTTGCTCTTATATCTCTCACGATCCATAACGCAAATATACCTCAACTAAGGTAATTCCACAAGCAATAATGCGAGAATTATTATCATAACCGTGGCAGAGCCCCGGCACAGAAGACGAGAACCGCCAGCCCGGTTCCCCGTGTCGCGGCTCTGCCGCGGCCCTTTTTAGCACACTAACGGGTGAAAATGTGTTTTTAAATAGCGGGGGTTGCAACTTTTCACCCCTCGGTTTGCGTCTATAGGGAAAACGGCAGGTCTGTTTGCTGCCGGTAAGATGAAACTAACTAAAAACCTATAGACAAATGAGAAGATACTTTTTTACACTGATGATGGCTATGCTGGCCGTGATAACGGCCGCCGCCGAGACATTCACAGGGCGCGTGGTCGATGAGACACATGCGCCTATCCCCTTTGCCAATGTGGTGCTGCTCAATGCCAGAGACAGCGCCTTTGTGGCAGGAACCACGACTAGCAATGACGGAGCTTTCAATATCACCGGCAATGCATCAAAACCGATTTTAAAGATTTCCTATCTGGGCTACAAAACGCGGGTGATGGACGCCACGACTCACGACATGGGCACCATCGCACTGGAGCCCGAGGCGACCGTATTGGGCGAGGTTGTTGTCAAAGGCCAACGTCCTGCCTTTAAACTGACCACCGACGGTCTCAAGACCGAGGTGGAAAACACGCTGTTGAGCAAGGTGGGCTCCGCCAAGGCGGTGCTTGAGAACCTGCCGGGCGTGCAGCGCAAGAAGGACGGACTAGAGGTCTTCGGCAAGGGCACACCGCTCATTTACATCAACGGTCGCAAACTTCAAAGCCAGACCGAACTGGATCAACTCAGCAGCGAGGACATCAAGAGCGTGGAGCTGATTACCAATCCTGGGGCGAAGTATGATGCCACGGTCGAGTCGGTCATCCTCATCAAGACCAAGCGTCCTCAAGGCGAGGGCTTCAGTTTCAACACCCAGGCCAGTTACAATGTGGGCAAGGGCCCTGATGCCGCTTTGGGTCTGAATTGGAATTACCGCTACAAGGGGCTGGACGTGTTCGGCAGCGTGTGGTATAACGACTACAAGTGGATTGAGAACGACGATTTCACCCTTGAGATCGATGCTGACACATTGTGGCGCATGGACGAGCATTCCGACTTGAAGAGCCACAGCAACCTGCTCTACACGTCTGTGGGCATGAACTACATCTTCAACGACAATCACTCGGCAGGATTCAAATATGACACCCAGGCCAATTTCCTGAACCGCACCAGTGGCACGTTCAAAGCCGATGTAATTGCCAATGGCCAGTTCTATGACCACCTGGACAACAAGATACACATGTCCAGTAAGTCCAATATGCCTCACACGCTCAATTTGTATTACAACGGCAAGGTGGGCAGCACTTCGATAGACTTCAATACCGATTATGTCTTCCATAAGGACCGCAAGCACCAGTTCAACGACGAAGTAAGCCAGGAGCAGCAGAGCCGCACCGTGACCAGCAATAACGTGGTGCGCAACCAACTATGCGCAACCAAACTCGTGCTCTCGTGGCCACTGTGGGGCGGTAACCTGCAAGTGGGGAGCGAGTATGACCACACGCGCCGCAACGACGACTACATCAACCCCGAGCAGGTCGTTCCTACCTCCTACAGCGAGCAGCGGGAGCATAACATGATTTTCTTTGCCGAGTATGCCCATCCGCTGCCCTTTGGCCAGTTGAAGGCAGGCTTGCGTAACGAGAATGTCACCAGCGACTACTACGACCAGGGTGTGCACATGGACGATCAGAGCCGCAAGTACCATCACCTGTTCCCCAGCCTGGGGTTGACGGCCCGTGCCGGCCAGGTGCAACTGATGCTCAACTATGCGATGAAAATCCAGCGCCCCTACTACTGGGAACTGCGCAACGCGGTCACCTATGCCAACCGCTTCACGTGGGAAGGCGGTAACCCTTACCTCAAGCCGACCATTAACAATTCGGTGTCATTCATGGCGATGTACAAGTGGGTGAACCTGATGCTGGACTACAAGCACAACAGCGACGTGAATGTCAATGTGGCTCACGAGGTGCCCGGCAGCGAGGCCACCACCCTGATGACCAAGGAGAATGTCGATCACAAGGACGCAATACGCCTGATGCTCACGCTCTCGCCCCGCTTTGGACTTTACCAGCCGTCGCTCACACTGGCCATGATAAAGGAGTGGATCAAGATTCCTTCACCCACAGGCTTCATCAGTCCGCACGACCCTATGTTTCTCGTGCAATTCAACAACAATTTCCAGCTGATGCCCACCCTAACGGCCAATGTACGCTTTGACTTCACGAGTTGTGGTGATATGGAGAATGTGACACTGGTTAAGCCGAGCTATCGGCTCGACATCGGGGCCACCAAGACCTTCCTGAACGATCGCTTGTCGATTCGTCTAGCTGGTGTCAATCTGCTGGACTCGCAGGAGCACGTGAAGCTGCGCTTCGGGTCACGCAACCTGCGGCAAAATATGTGTCGTGACTCGCGTGAAGTGGAATTCACCGTCCGCTACAAGTTCAATGCCGCCCAGAGCAAATACAAGGGCACCGGTGCAGGCGCCAGCGAGAAAGAACGACTATAAAACACTGCTTCATCTTGCAATATCACACCATCAGATGCTCTGATTTATCTCAATAGGAGTTTGCTTATTCAATTGATATACAGAATATTAATAGATGGTGTGATATTTTTTTGAAAAATTTCGTGAAAAATCCTTTGTCAGTTCAAAAACTTGCAGTACCTTTGCAGTCGCTTTGGAAAAGAAATGCTCCTTAGCACTCACATGTTGGTGTGTTAGTTCAGTTGGTTAGAATACCTGCCTGTCACGCAGGGGGTCGCGTGTTCGAGTCACGTACACACCGCAGTGGAGAGAGGATTTGGGTAAGTATGCTTCGGCTGCTTGCCCATTCTTTTTTTGCTTTCCCACCTATAAAAAAGACACGGCCTTTAATAATCAGGTCGTGTCTCTTAGTCTTTCTAAACTTTACTTACTCCTCCAGGGGCTTGATCGAGATGGCAAAACCGCCGCCGGCCACACAATGCATCTTGAGCGACGTCTTGGAGGTCACTTTCTTCTTAGTGATTTCATAGGCCTGAGGATTGGTCAGATAATTGGCATCCTTTGCGTCGGCATAGATGGTTGCCTCATACTTCTTGCCCTCGTCAAGGAAGCTCAGCCTGAAGCCTGCATCGTGAGCCTGCAAGCCTGCCACACCGCCAACAAACCAGTTGTCACTGCCCTTGGCCTTGCGCGCAATGGTAATGTATTCCATGGGCTCGGCCTCCAGGTATACCGACTTGTCCCAGTCAACAGCCACATCCTTGATGAACTGGAAGGCGTCCATGAAGCGGGCGTAATTCTCGGGCAGGTCAGCAGCCATCTGCAAGGGGCTGTACATCGTCACATAGAGCGCCAACTGGCCACAGATGGTGGACAGGCACCTCGACTCGTTGTCGGGCGAGAATGAAGAGATGTTCATCTCAAAGATGCCTGGCGTGTAATCCATCGGACCGCCTTGCAAGCGCGTGAACGGCAACATGGCGGTATGACCCGGGGGAGTGCCTCCAAAGGCCTGATACTCGGTGCCACGTGCGCTCTCGTTGCCAATCAGGTTGGGCCATGTGCGACACAGGCCAGTGGGACGTACGGCCTCGTGGGCATTGACCATGATGTGATGTTTAGCGGCCTGCTCGATGCAGTACTGGTAGTGGTTGATCATCCACTGGCTGTAGTGGTTCTCGCCGCGAGGCAGCATGTCGCCCACATAGCCGCTCTTGACCGAGTTGTAGCCTAACTCGTTCATCAGCGTGTAGGCGGCCTCGAGATGGCGCTCATAGTTGCGCGTGCTGCCCGAGGTCTCGTGGTGCATCATCAGGCGAATGCCCTTACTGTGGGCATAATCGTTGAGCATCTTGATGTCAAAGTCGGGATAGGGCGTCACAAAGTCAAACACATAATCCTTGCTGTTGCCATACCAGTCTTCCCAACCCTGGTTCCAGCCCTCAATGAGCAACTGGTCAAAGCCGTTCTCGGCGGCAAAGTCGATGTAGCGCATCACGTTCTCGTTGTTGGCGCCATGCTTGCCATTGGGCTTGAGATTGTTGTAGTCGGTCTCTCCCAACTTCACCGAGGGGACTTCATCGGTGTAATGCCACGTGCTCTTGCCAGCAATGAGTTCCCACCACACGCCCATATATTTCACGGGCTTGATCCACGATGTATCCTCGATCTTGCAGGGCTCGTTCAGGTTGAGAATCAGGCGCGAAGCCAGTATATCTCGCGCGTCATCGACAAGCATGATGGTGCGCCACGGGGTCTGGCATGGGGTCTGCATGTAACCCTTATTGCCCTGGGCATCAGGCGTGAGCCATGATTCAAACACCATGTGCTCATCATCCAGATTCAGGTGCATGCACGGATAATCCACCAATGCGGCCTCGTGCAGGTTGATGTAAACGCCATCGTCGGTCTTGAGCAGGAGCGACGTCTGCACGCCCGTCTCGCTGAACTGCTGCTGTGACAAGTTGGCCGTAATGCGGCTCTTGGAAATACCCCTTATCTCGCTCAATCTCGAGCACGTGTACTCATATTCCTGCGTGTCATAGTCACCGCCAATCCACCACGCCAGGATGTTACCAGGCATGGCAAACTGCGTCTTCTCCTCCTTGATCACAAAATAGGTGAGATTGTCCTGTGACGGGAACTCATAGCGGAAGCCAACGCCGTCATCATAGACCCTGAACCGCACGATAATATAGCGGTCCATGTCTTCCTGGAGAAGCGTCACAGCCATCTCATTATAGTTATTGCGGATGCTGCTCTCCTCGCCCCACACCGGCGTCCAAGTCTCATCGGTTGACGAGTACATCGCCGTCAACAGCGTGAAACCGTCACACAGGGAATTCTGGCCCATCGACACCTTATTATTAAAATTGGTGCCCTTGCCGCTACCCTTTGCGCTCGACAGTTCCAACCCCAGGCGGCTTTCCGGAATGATTTGCCTTCCCTTGAATGACACATCATATACCGGCACGCCATCCTTGACGTCAAAATTCACCGTTACGATGTGATTGGGCGAACTGACAGTCTCTACAAGGGCCGCCACTTGTAGCGGAACAAATAACGCTGCAGCAATCAAAATAATGTATAAATTTCTCATTTTCATAGCAATATGTTGACGATAGTGATTAAAAGCATCTCATAAAACTTGCTAAGTTACTAAAAATAACCATTCACCGCCAAAATACTTGGTGAAAAAATCAAGAACTGCTAGAGGATCAAGAGGGCAACAAAAAAACGAGAGGCAACATCATTGCTGACATTACCTCTCTTAGGGGGCGGTTACCTACTCTCCCACTTTCGCAGTACCATCGGCGTGGTGAGGCTTAACTTCTCTGTTCGGAATGGGAAGAGGT